>ERZ827440.314-NODE-314-length-72091-cov-6.868788_pt1 | contig 72091 bp, 58 predicted proteins | sample MGYA00519774_ERZ827440 | MGnify/ENA primary metagenome ERZ827440 (study PRJEB31778, sample SAMEA3449302) | human gut metagenome | biome: human gut; feature: human-associated habitat; material: faeces | place: United Kingdom | collected 2010/2012 ... | reverse complement strand
TGGGCTATCGCCAAATGGTAAGGCACTGGACTCTGACTCCAGCATTTCAAGGTTCGAATCCTTGTAGCCCAGTTATGAGAAAAGCTTTGAATGGCAGTAGTTGTTCAGAGCTTTTTCTTTTAGTAACGATTTAGGACTTACTTTATGTAAAAAAGAATGGAGTTTGACTTATGAGTAACAATTTAAAACAGGAAATCGAAAAGCGGCGTACCTTCGCTATCATCTCGCACCCGGATGCCGGAAAAACAACTTTGACCGAAAAGTTCTTATTATATGGAGGAGCAATCAATCTTGCCGGTTCCGTAAAAGGTCGAAAAGCTGCTAAACACGCGGTCTCTGACTGGATGGAAATCGAAAAAGAAAGAGGAATCTCCGTCACTTCCTCCGTATTGCAATTTAATTATGACGGATTCTGTATCAACATCCTGGACACTCCGGGGCATCAGGACTTCTCCGAAGATACCTATCGTACTTTGATGGCTGCCGATTCTGCCGTCATGGTGATCGACGGCTCCAAAGGTGTCGAGGCACAAACGATCAAACTGTTTAAAGTCTGCGTCATGCGTGGAATCCCTATTTTTACTTTTGTCAATAAAATGGACCGCGAGGCAAAGGATCCCTTTGAACTAATCGATGAGATTGAAAATGTACTTGGGATCCGCACCTGTCCGATCAACTGGCCGATTGGCTCCGGAAAGAATTTCAAGGGTGTTTATGACCGAAACACAAAAACCATCTCTCGTTTTCTTCCTTCGGACAACGGACATAAAATTGAAGCTATTGAAGCCAAATTAGGCGACAGCGGACTGGATGACCTGATCACAAAGGAATATCATGATATTTTAGTAGATGAAATTGAGCTATTGGACGGTGCGAGCGACGAATTTGACCTGGAAAAAGTACGAGAAGGAAAACTTTCTCCTGTCTTCTTTGGTTCTGCCCTGACAAATTTTGGTGTAGAAACCTTTTTGCAGCATTTTCTGGAAATGACCACTTCTCCTCTTCCTCGTATGTCCGGAGACGAAGTCATTAATCCGTTTTCGGAAGATTTTTCTGCCTTTGTCTTTAAGATTCAGGCAAATATGAATAAAGCACACCGTGATCGTATCGCATTTATGCGTATCTGCTCCGGCAAATTTACAGCCGGTATGGAAGTCACTCATGTGCAAGGCGGTAAAAAGATCCGTCTTTCCCAACCACAACAGATGATGGCGCAGGAAAGAAAGCATGTGGAAGAAGCTTACGCCGGTGATATTATCGGTATTTTTGACCCGGGTATCTTTTCCATCGGAGATACGTTATGTAAATCCAAAAAGCCGATCCGTTTTGCCGGTATTCCGACTTTTGCACCCGAGCATTTTGCCCGCGTCCGTCAGGTCGATACGATGAAACGAAAACAGTTTATGAAAGGCATCACGCAGATTGCACTGGAAGGTGCGATTCAGATCTTCCAGGAATTTAATACCGGTATGGAAGAGATCATCGTCGGCGTAGTCGGTGCCCTCCAGTTTGAGGTGCTGCAATACCGCCTGCAAAATGAATATAACGTAGAAATCCGCATGGATCAGCTTCCTTATGAGCATGTCCGCTGGATTGAAAATGAAGACATCGATGTAAACAGTCTGTCACTTACATCCGATGCTAAGCGTGTCAAGGACTTTAAAGATCGTCCTCTTTTGCTCTTTACACACCCTTGGAGTATTCAGACCGTGTTAGACCGAAACGAAGGACTGATTTTAAGTGAAGTAAGCCAAAACAACGAATAACGAAAGGAAACTTTATTTATGAAGAATATCACAAAACTACTGGGACTGCTGCTTTTATTTTCCGCTTTTGCCATGACTGTGTCTGCACCGGTGCAGGCAAAAAAAGATTTTACAGTAAGCACTTCCAGCAAACCTTACAAAAACAAATATGTTAAAAATCCGGTATACAACAAGTATACCAAACATTATCTCACACTCCGCTCCTACCTTGACGAAATGTCGAAAAAAGGCGGTGGAACACTGACGATCAAAAAAGGTACCTATAACATCAGCAATGCTCTGTTAGTAGCTTCTAACGTAAAAATCGTGCTTCAAGACGGCGTTGTCATGAATAAGATTGGCAACTCCCACACAAAAAAACTGAAAGCCGGTCATGTTATGTTTGAATGTGTACGTTCTTCCCGCATTAACAAAAAAGGGGTTGTGGGCAAGTACAACGGTGAAAAAAACATTCAGATCATCGGAGAAGGTACGGTAATCATGAATCTCAGCGGCTGTAATAAAAGTGAAGCAATCCGTGTGCCACACTGTAAAAATGTACTGATCGACAACATTACCTTTACTAATCTCCGCGACGGACATTTTATCGAAGTAACCGCTTCCAAAGACGTTACGGTTCAAAATTGCACCTTTAAAAACAATTTGAGCGGAGAACGTTGTGCGATCAACCTCGATACCCCGGATAAAGTAACCAATGGTTTTAACGGAAAATATTCCAAATTTGACAAGACGCCGGTTCTCAATGTCACAATTCAAAACTGTGGGTTCTACAACCTACACCGCGGCATTGACACTCATCGTTTTTCGCCAAATAAATACCATACCAATGTTCAGATTCTTGGCTGTACTTTTAAAGACTCCGTTCAAAGTCCGATCATGATGTTAAACTGGAAAAATGCGGTTATCAAGGGAAATACCATCGATACCGTAAAAGGCTGGAGCACAAACAATATTCAAAAAGAGAAATTTGCTATTTATATGCGTGGCGGTGTCATTGACCCTATCATCTCTGAAAACCGGATGAATGGCGTTTACATGCCTTTTTATGCCAAAGGACACAAAGAAGCAGCTGGTGATATCGCAGCCAGATATGCAGCTACTTACAATAGCATTTCCGCAGCAAGCATCGAGAGTATGAAAAATAATATCCTTGGTGACAATTGCATTCTCCGCTATTTTGCGATCAACCGCAAGGGAACTCTTTACATCGCAAAGAGCGAAAAACACTATGATAAGTATTACATCGAGCCGGTACAGGCACAGTAAATAATAAGTAACTTGCAAAAAAGAATGGTTCTCTTATCCAGTGGATAAAAGAACCATTCTTTTTATTCAAACACTTATGATAATACATTTTTCATTCTATTTGTCATCCTGCAATGCGTCAAATCCGCTTTCACCCGTTCTGACTTTGACAACATCCTCAACATCGTATACAAAGATCTTACCATCGCCGATATGCCCGGTATACAATGCCCGTTTTGCTGCATCAATTACGGCTTTCACCGGTACGGCACTTACGACAACTTCCACTTTAATCTTAGGAAGGAGTGAGAATTCAACCGGTACACCACGATAGTACTCTGCTTTTCCTTTCTGTGTACCACATCCAAGTACCTGTGTTACTGTCAGACCTTTGACTCCAATCTCATTGAGCGAAGTATTCAGATCCTCAAACTTATTCTGTTTACAAATAATGGTAACTTTGGACAGTTTGACATCGGATGCCAATGTCTCTTTTGGCTCGCGAACCTGTACCGGTACGGCATCGTCCATAGGAACTTTCTTTTCTTCCGGTTCCGGTGTGGATGCTGCGATTGCTGCCAATGCGCTGTCACCAATTGTATTTACGCTATCCGAGATAACAAATCCGGAATAAGCGGATTCCAAACCGTGCTCTGTTGCATCGAGTCCTGCAATTTCCTCTTCTGCTGTAACACGAAGACCAACTGTTTTCTTGATCACAAGGAATGTAATCGTAATCGTAATAGCTGTCCACAATGCGGTACAAAGCATACCGGTAAACTGAATACCGAGAAGCTTAAATCCACCGCCATAGAACAATCCGAGAAGTTTCTCTCCATTGGCTCCTGCCAAAGAATACGTTGGTGCTGTATCCGTAGCAACGAGACCAACTGCCAAAGTACCCCAGATACCATTCATCATATGTACTGCCACGGCTCCAACCGGGTCATCAATACGTAATTTGTAATCAAGAAGCCATACACCGAATACAACAAGTACACCGGAAACAGCTCCGACGATCGTTGCTCCAAAAGCATCGGTTACATCACAAGGTGCTGTGATTGCTACCAGGCCGGCAAGGGATGCATTCAAACACATCGAAACATCCGGTTTACCATATTTTATCCAGGTAAAGATCATACATACTACAGTGGCTACTGCCGGTGCGATCGTTGTGGTTACAAAGATAGCTCCCAACTGTGGTACAGACGTTGCTGCTGCACCGTTGAATCCGTACCAGCCAAGCCATAAGATAAATACACCAAGGGCACCAAGTGCGATATTATGTCCCGGAAATGCACCAACTTTGATGCTTCCGTCTTTTTTCTTCTTAAACTTACCGATACGAGGCCCGAGGAGATACGCTCCAATCAATGCCGAGATACCACCAACCATATGAATACAGTTCGAACCGGCAAAATCATGGAATCCCATCTGTGCTAACCAGCCGCCGCCCCATGTCCAGTGAGCTTCGATTGGATAGATCACTGCAGAAATTACTGCAGAGTAGATACAGTAAGAAAGGAACTTCGTTCTCTCTGCCATTGCTCCGGAAACGATGGTCGCTGTCGTCGCACAGAATACTAAGTTAAATACGAATCCGGACCAGTCAAAGTTTGCATAATCCGTAAAAATCGCAAAATTTGGTTTTCCGATGATTCCACCGATGTCATCTCCGAGAAACAATCCAAATCCGAGTAAAATAAATACTACTGTTCCAATACAAAAATCCATCAGGTTTTTCATGATAATGTTACCTGTATTTTTTGCTCTGGTAAAACCTGCCTCAACCATTGCAAATCCGGCCTGCATCCAGAATACAAGGGCGGCTCCGATCAAAAACCAGACACCAAATACCTGGTCACTTATTACACTTAAAATTTCGTCTGTCATAAAGATTCCTCCTTGTTTAATTGGTTTTCTGCGACTTAGATCGGTATTTCTCTATTCACCCAGCCGCGCCTATCTGCCAGCAAAAAATAGGATAAAAACAAAAAAACGCCAAAGCAAATGAATTTCATTCGCTTGACGTCTTTGTCGTTTACGATTGCCATTATAGGACAATCATTTTCAAATGTCAACCCTTATTTGCAAAGATTACATAAAAGAAGTAGTTTTCTACTCCTTTTGTGTGATTGGATTTCCTAATTTCTGTAATTCCGGAAAGAGATAATACAGAAAATATCTGCCGCGTTCGGTGTTCTCCGAATTAGTAATAATCCCATAAATCGGCTTCGGAACCACTCCGCCGCCCCCCTGGAAAATACTGTTATACCGCTCGCTCTTTTCCAGGTAGACACCATAAGCATGTTTTTGTGTGTTTTTTTCATCGTCCGGAATATATAGATACGGCTCAATCGCCTTTAACTCTTCTTCCGACAAAAATTCATTAAGATCTATAAAAAAACCATTATCATGATATGTCGTAAAATCTTTTTCCCCGGCAATCATACCATCCAATAAGGACGCATAGATCAAAGAAGATATCTGCGACAGATCACTCGCTGTCGACGCACCGACTTTTTGAGCCAGTTGTGTATCCGTATAATATAAATGGAACGACGATAAATTTTTATCCGGGTCCAATTTCATATACTTCGTAAACTCATCTGAAAATGCATTGACCGGAATTTCCGTCGCCACTTCATTCACAATTGCACAGCGGAACGCAATGTCTTTTTTCGTGATAACATCTTTATAAATAAAGAATCCAATCACACATAAAATCAAAATACCGACAATAAGCGGACGCAGATAATACGTTTTAAACTGCGTGATCTTCTGGCTGCGGTTCATCTTTTTCCATCTGCTTTTTCCACTTTCTTCCTCATCACGTTTTTCGTAAATTGCAGCTTCTTCGTCAAGAGACGTTTTCTTATTCTTTACATCAATTGCCATTTTTTTCTTCCTTTCGTTCTTGTAAAGTAACTATTCAGCCTCCCATACATTGATCCTGAATAGTTGCCTTGTAAAAATGATTCAGGGGACCATTGCCGGCTCCCAGATCAAGCCCGGCGGCGATCGCGCCGGTCAGATAGTCTTTTGCTTTTTGTACACTCTGTTCCATCGTATTTCCTTGTGCCAGTCCACAAGCGATTGCAGAAGACAAGGTACAGCCGGTTCCGTGGGTATTTGGATTCTCTATAAATGGAGCACGAAACCATACTGCCGGCTTGTCCGCCCCCGGAATCAACAGATCCTGTGCATCGGAATCGCCGTATTCTCTGCCATGTCCACCTTTGATCAATACACCGCAGTCATTCTCTTTCGCCAATTTTCTTCCTGCTGCCTCCCGCTCTGACACTTCCATATTTTCTGCACCACATAAAACTTTTGTCTCGCTTAAATTTGGTGTAACGAGATCCACTAATGGGAGGAGTTTTGTCTGCAGTGCCTCTTTTGCCTGCGGCTCCAGCAGCGCCCTTCCACTCGTCGACACAAGAACCGGATCCAGCACAATCTTGGGCTGAACTACCGACATTTTACGGATTGTTTGAATCGTTTCTGCCACCGCTTCGATAATTTCTTCATTGCAAAGCATCCCGATTTTTACCGCATCCGGGAAAATATCTTCATACACAGCGGTAAACTGCTGCTGAACCACCTCTGCTTCTAGCGGATAAACAGCCCTTACACCACATGTATTTTGTACAGTAACCGCTGTGATAACACTCATGCCATAACAGCCCCATGCACCAATTGTTTTTAAATCTGCCTGAATTCCCGCACCACCGCTGCAGTCAGAACCGGCTATCGTCAATACTTTTTTCATCGTGTTCAAACTCCTTTCCCCTGCAAATTCTCTATCATCCACAATAATTTCGAAAGATTTATCGGTTTATGAATCGTCGCATTAATCCCACTGAGCATATTCAAGCGGGTGTCTTCCTGCTCGATACCATCCAGCATAAGAAGGATGGGCAGTTTGCCATACACTTTTTCCCTGTGAAACCGAATCTGTCTGGCAAGTTCATAACACTTCATATCGTCAAGATCTTTATCCATAAGAACCGCCGTAATCTGACCGGAGTTGATCTTTTCCAGCAATTCCATCGCCATTTTCCCGGAAGATGCCTCATAGACAACCGCACCATTTATCTGAAAAAGCGATGCCGTCAAAGGATCTCTCTGTTCTGCATTTTCCACAAGAAGATATCCTTGTCCACACATATTAACTTCCTCGATAACTTCTTCTTTATGTTCCGGGTCCCGAAACAACGGATTGGCATTATAATACAAAACCGGAAGAGAAATTTCTACTACATTACTATCCAATACTCCTTTACGAAATTCTACCGTTCCCCCAAGGAGTTCTGTTATCTTAGCCACCAAAGAGGCCGAAAATCCGTTTCCTCCAAGAGCAATTACTTTTTCATTTACATTATAATCATACTGATCATCCAACATTCTCTCAAAATATTTTTCATTGATCACCGGTCCCTCGTCTTCCATTCGAATCCGGATCACGCAGCGGTCTGTTTCAATATTCGTTTCCTGAATATAAATCTTTACCGCACTTCCCCGAGGTGCATATTTTACAGCATTTCCCAAAAGATTGACAAGGATCTCCCTGAACCTCTCTCCATACATATAATATTCCTGATGAATTGGCAAGTCAATGACTTCCTGAATCGAAATATCGAGCCCTAGTGAAATCTTGCGTTCCTCCTCGCACACCTCCATACAAAGAGCATATAGATTAAATGCCTCGTTGCTCTTTCCAAACGGTGTCTGCAAAAGCTGATATTCTTTCATGCCATCGATCATCTCACTCATATATTCCACACAGCGTTCCAGTTGTGGAAGAAGTTCCGGATTTTCTGGTTCCAGCAAAAGTTCTTTCATCTTTCCTACCGGATTTTCGATTTCATCTGCCAGATATTTCATCAGCATCTGACGTCCTTTCACTGATGCTCTCGCCTCTGCCAAAGCATCTGTAAGCAGTTTCTGACTGGCTTCTTTCTGATACACTTCCTCTTCCCTGATCTGACTTACATCACGTACGACAAGAAGTACCGTATTGATATCAGAGCCATAAAATGAAAAGCTGCATATTTTATGTTTTCTTTGAGACTCCTTTGTTTCCACCCGGCAAAAGCGGTAACCCTTTGGCTCTCCCGAATGCAAAATGCGAAGCATCTCATCCAGTTGTAAAAAGAACTCTATCTCCTTTCTATCCTGTTCACACACATATGTGTTACACCACCATTTCAAAAAAGAAGAGTAGTAACGATTTCCTGTATACGATCCATAATCTGATTTTTCGATAAAATATGACTCAAACGCCCCGGTCGGAACATCAATTTTCAAAATAAAGCTATAATCCTTCACAATCTGCTCATCAAAGATTTCATGCAGCTGCTGACGCTCTGTTACCGGCACCGCATTATAACTCACCTTTTTGGCATAACCAATGACGCGGATCGTTTTCTCTTTTACCATGATCTTATTTAGAAACAATTCATAATTATCATAATACACTTTCCCTGTTTCTGTATTTTTTGTCAATAAACGAACGGTATCATTACAAGAAATCTGTCCTCTTATAAACTGCTTGATTTTGCTGCGATCACCTCGAAACACAATATCATTCTTAAATAAAATTTTTCGGTAATCTTCATCCAAGCTGTCTTCTATCGCAAGTTTGGTGTCATCGGAAATATAATTTTGTCCAAGGATCCGGAATTTTTTATGACGCACATTATATTCAAACAATAAATCTGCCGATGTATTTAATGTTCTCTCATACTTTTCCTTCTCCTTAATAAGTTCATATTGAAATGTCTTTCTTGTAGTAATATCCATCATAATACAAAGATATTCTTCCCCCTGTTCACGGGAATCAATATAATTTCCGATAATACGATACCATACAATTTTCCCATTTTTTTCTAATCGTATACGAAATTCATAATCCAAAGGTTCTCTTTTTTTCGCCTGTTGGACAAAATGTTTCCGCAATTTTGGCAAATCCTCCGGAAACGTGTATTTTCCGGAAGACCCCAGATATTCTTCTCGCCCTACCCCAAGCATATCGAAACTATACTGATTCGCCTCGCGAATATAAAAATTATCTTTTCCGATAACAACAAAAACAACTCCTCCCGGCATACTTTCATAAGTAACATCCCTCTCACGAATCAATGTCTCTTTTTCATCAATATCAAATACCGTACCTTGAACGTACTCCTGTCCGTCAATCCAAAAACGTTCTCCGATATCCCTTACCCAGTGATATTCATCGTCTGCATTTTTCATCCGATATTTGCAATCGTACTTCTCACTTCCCTGTAGCTCCCAAAGAGTTTCTTTCACAACTCTGGCGAGATCATTGGGATGAATGATATCCGACATTTCAATCCCTATCGCTTCTTCTTTCCGTGAAGCCGGTATTCCAAGCATTTTTGCAAACATCTCATCTACCGCAACAATTTCATACGTCCACGTTTTTTTACAAATTTTGGTACCAAACAACAACCCTTTTTCCAATGACTGAATATTGAAATTGTTCTTATTTTCTTTCCGCATCCGGTCCTCTATACTCTGTTTCATCGCTGCCTCCTGTTCGTTTCCTCTATAACTCAAGCCGCATCGGCGTAAAGCGCATTCCCTGTTTTTCCTGCTCCGGTGTCAATGCCCGAAACCCCATCGCTTCATATGCTCTTTTTCCCTTCGGCGACGCACTGACAGTAATTGCTTTCAGCTGCGGATTTTTCTCCAGGCAATACGCCACTCCGCGCCGAATCAGTTTTTTCCCTATCCCCTGCCTCTGCCGTTTTTTTTCTACAAATAGCAGGCTCACATGAAAGCCCTCCCGCATCGCGATCACGCCGACCAGTTCAGACTCTTCATATGCACCAAAGAATACCATCTCTCCACTTTTCACCCGCTCTTCAATCTGTTCTCTGCGAATAAAATGATAAAAGGACAGGATTCCCATGTCTTCATAGTCTTCTTTGTCGCATTCATCAAACACTTTCCGTATCAGTTCCAATGCTTGATTTATCTGTCTGCCTCTCATTTTACAAATTTGCATTTTTCGCTCCAAATTCCTATTTTTTCTTGAAACCATACTACTAGTATAATATAATTATTGTTAAAGTGCAAAACTTTTTGTAACTATTCAGGTCCGATGTGCAAAAAACAATGGATTGTCGTGCTTGCACGTAAAAGACATTGTTTTTCTGCACATCGGGTCCCCTCCCCCACATGAGCATTTTTAGCCTTGTCAAAGGCGCGAAAGAACACGAAGTGTTCGAAATGCGAATGCAAATGGGGAGGGGGAACCTGAATCGTTACCTCTTTGGAAAAATGAAAGGCAGGATTTATCAAATGAAAAAACGATTGAATGACAACTGGACGTTTTGCAAGTTTCCTTTGGACACTCCGATCGAAACATTATTTCAAAATACGTCCTGGACGCCGGTAGATCTTCCCCATGACTGGATGATCTATGATACAGAAAATCTGTATGAACAGGCCATAAGTTGTTATCGAAGGATTATCAACAAAAAGCAGCTTCTTGACAAGGCGGATCCGGACACGCAAAAGATGGAACTGATCTTTGAAGGTGTCTATATGGATACAACGATTTATTTGAATCAAAAAGAAATTTTCACATGGAAACATGGTTATTCGGAATTTGTCGTTGATCTGACCGACAAATTAGAGGACGGCGACAATGAACTTCTTGTCCGCAATGAATACCATCTGCCAAACAGCCGCTGGTATCCAGGCTCAGGCATTTACCGCGATGTGTGGCTTGCCACTTCCCATGCAGCTCATCTCGTACATAATGGAACGTATCTTTCCACAGAAAAACTTGGAAAAACCTGGGAAGTATTTATGGATACCGAATTTATCGATGAAACAGGTGCCACAGACGAAGGTCGGATCTGGCACGAGATTTTTGATACCGACGGCACTCTTGTGACCTCTCATGAAAGCACGGTACATTTTTCAGACTCCGTTCAGGTTGACAAACAGGTACTGACTGTTATTGAACCGAAATTATGGGATATTGAAGAGCCAAATCTGTATCAGATCCGCACTTCCTTATATGTGGGCGATACGCTCACGGATTCCATCACCCAGAATCTGGGATTTCGTGACATTGCGTTTGATGCGGATAAAGGATTTTTCTTAAATGGCCGTCACGTAAAGATCAATGGTACCTGTGAGCATCACGTTCTCGGTTCCCTGGGTGCCGCCATGAACAAAGCGGCTCTCCGCCGCCAGCTCCTTACGTTAAAGGAAATGGGTGTAAATTCGATCCGAAATGCGCACAATATGCCGCCGGAACATATGCTGAATCTCTGCGATGAGCTGGGACTCCTGCTCTACACTGAGAGTTTTGATATGTGGGAGCGCACAAAGACCGATTACGACTACGGCAATGACTTTAAAGACTGGTGGAAAAAAGACCTGACAAGCTGGGTCCGCCAGGACCGCAACCACCCGTGCGTCTTTATCTGGGGAATCGGAAATGAGATTTATGATACGCATTTTGACCGCGGACTGGAACTGACGAAAGAACTTCATAATGCCGTCCGCGAGCTCGATTACCGCAAAAATGCCTACACCACACTGGCATCGAATTATATCGAATGGGAAGCTGCCCAGCGCACCGGCGAAGTGATCGATCTCGTCGGCTACAACTACCTCGATAAATGTTATGACGAACATCATGAAAAATATCCGGACTGGAAAATATTTGGAAGTGAGACAAGTGCTACCGTACAAAGCCGCGGCATCTATCATTTTCCTCTTTCCAACCGTCTTTTGACATTTGATGACCTGCAATGTTCGACTCTCGGAAACTGTACGACAAACTGGGGAGCGAAAAATTCCGAGCACACGATTATCGCACACCGCGACCGCGAGTTCTGCTTTGGACAGTACCTCTGGACCGGCTTTGATTATTTGGGCGAGCCAACCCCATATTTTACCAAAAATTCGTATTTCGGACAGGTCGATACTGCCGGCTTTCCAAAAGACACATTCTACCTGTATCAGGCAGAATGGACCGATTATAAGAAAAAACCGATGGTACATCTCCTGCCTTACTGGGATTTCAATGAAGGCCAGCTGATCGATGTACGTATCTTCTCCAATGCCCCGAAAGTGGAACTCTTCTATCAGGGACAGAGTCAGGGTATCGTGGAAATTGATCATGCTCACGGCACGACACTTTCCGGCGACTGGCAGATCCCATACAGCAAAGGCGTGATCGAAGCCGTTGCCTACGACGAAGAGGGCAATGTGATCGCAAGAGACCGGCAGCAGTCCTTCGGCGATCCGGCAAGCATCCGTCTTACCCCGGACAAAGAGACGCTTACGGCAGACGGCGAAGATCTGATCTTTGTCACCATTGATACCCTGGATGCGAACGGTATCCTCGTCGCCAATGGACGAAGCCGCATGAATGTATCCGTAACCGGCGCCGGCCGCCTGATCGGCCTTGACAATGGCGACAGTTCCGATTTTGACCAATACAAAGGCACCAGCCGCAAATTATTCAGTGGAAAATTACTGGCGATCATCGCCGCTAAAACAGAATCCGGCGACATTCAGATAACCGTCAATTCACCATCTCTGCCGGATGCCCATCTGACACTGCAGGCCGTACCTGCCGATACGATTCCGGACGGCATCTCCTGTCAGATGGAAAATACGACATTTTCTCTTGCAGAAAAGACATTAGAAAGTGGTATTTTAATTCCGGATCGCACGAATGAAATTCCGGTTCGAAAGATTGAACTGACTAATCAGGGCACTTCAATTTTAGATGCCGAACATAAAGAAACCGTTGTAACGGCAAAAATTTATCCGGAGAATGCAACCTATCAGGACATTGAATTTAAGGCAGTCACACTCAACGGTGTGCAGAGTAACGCAGTAAAGATCACCGTGGACAAAGCGACAAATACCGCTTCGATCCAGGCAGTCGGCGATGGCGAATTTCGTCTGTGCTGTACCTGCTGCAACGGCTTAGACCACGTCGAAGTGATCTCCGAACTGGAATTTGAAGTGACCGGTCTCGGCGACGCCACGCACGATCCTTATAAGATCGTATCCGCCATTGACTACTCCGAAAGTTCCGATGACGGTCTGATCTTAAGTTTCCAAGGTGGTGTCTATATTACCGGAAATGACCGTACTGTGGTAACCTTTGAAAATATTGATTTTGGAGATTATGGTTCCGACGAGATCCATCTTCCAATTTTTTCCTTTAGTGATGTGCTTCCGGTCGAAGTATGGCTCGGTACTCCGGGTCTTCCTTCCAAAAAAGGAAGCATCACCGAACCTGCCGCTCCGGGAACCACCTGTGCCACCGGTGAATGTCTGCTTCAGGCAACGTACGAGGCCAAGAGCTGGTACAACCACTATCAGGAAAATGTATTTACATTAAGCAAACGACTCAAAGGCGTTCAGACGATCTCCATCGTCGTTTATCCGGAAATCAAGATGTCTCTGCAGGGCTTCTATTTCACAAAGGTAGAAAAAGCCTACGCAAAACTTCTTGGCTCCGACTGCACGAATGTTACGGGAGATATGTTTACGATCGATGGCGATGCCATCCGCGAGATTGGAAACAATGTAACCGTAGAGTATACCAATATGCATTTTACAAAAGATGGATTCCACCAGATTACCATCTGTGGACGTTCGCATATCGAGATGAATACGATCCATGTAAGATTCGTTCCGGCAGACGGCAGCGATAACGTCATCAACCAGATCGTCGATTTCCCTTACAGCGACGAATCACAGGTACAGACTTTCGAATTAGAGCCGGTATCCGGTGATTATAACCTGAATCTGATCTTCCTTCCGGGATGTAAATTCGATCTGGAATGGTTACAGTTTGAGTGATAGGTAATATCTTAGTATATCAGACAAAATAAAAAGCATTTCATGGTTGTTGTTCCAGCAACTTATGAAATGCTTTTATTTTTACAAGCAATAGCACTATTTCATTTCTATAGCTTGTGTTACTCTTTCTTTGCACCATGCCATTCATAGTTATCGTTCGTGGCATTCCATTTTATAATGTATGTCTGTTGTTTCGAAACCGGATTTCCTTCTCCGTCTTTGACACGATAAGACATCGTTACCTCTGCCCAATAAACAAAACGGTCCTTTTGGTCCGTAAAATATTTAATCTCTTCGCATGTTCCATATTCAAACGAATCATCATGTACAAAAGATCCTTTCAAATGACTCTCTGCCATCTGCTTCACATGGCTTTCGGAGATCCGGTATTTGCCGGTCGAACCAATGATAAGCAGCAAAATGCTCAAGATAAGCATTCCGGTGCGGATGCTAGCCAAAATTTTCCAGTGTTTTCTTCCCAGAAAGCGGCGAAACAGATAATAAACCGACGGCAGGGCAAGAACAACGGCTGCAGCCGCAATCACCGGATGCCCAATTCTTGCTTCCCCCCAAGCTACAGGAATCATCATGATCCAGTACATCCAAAAAACCACTTCTGCAACTGCGCATAATATCTTTGCCCAGCGCTTTCTCGGTGTCATGCCGCAATTTGGACAGACGCCCTCATTCTCTTCATAATGAATCTTACAATAATCACATTTCATAGTATGCTCCATTCCGGGAACTTTTCCCTTTTTTCTACATTATAGAAATGTTTCCTCTCCTTCGCAAGGGGGTCTGCCTGTATGGTCATTTTGACATCCCATTTAGCAGGATGGACAGAGAAAATACCCCGGCTCCCATATGAATGGATACATTTCCACCGCATTTTTCCACTCCGTTTTGTATGTTTTTCAGCCCAAATCCGTGCAGAAATTTATCTTCTTTGGACGTTTCAAAGTATTTTCGTTTACGGTCTTCCGGGTAAGAATTTTCAAAAAGAATATACACGCCATTTCCTGCTTCTGTAATATCTACTTTAACAAATGCTTTCTCTCGTGGCACCCCGTCGCATGCCTCAATGGCATTATCTAACGCATTGGCAAAAATAGAACATAAATAGACACTTTTAAACTCCGACAAATGTGTCGTCTGTGCCACGATCTGAAAGTCTATTTCTTTGCTGTGCGCCTCTTTTTCCTTCTCCATCAAAATGGTGTCTACCAGCGCATTTTCGGTAACTACCGTGCGTTCCACTGACTGCATGGAATCCGCTAATTGTTCGATATAACCTTGTATTTCTCCCGGCTGCTCTTTCTTTAAATTTTCGAAGGCTTCCATATATTTACTCATGTCATGGGTAAGTTTACGAAGCTTATCTTCGGCAAGCATTTTCGATTGATAAAATTCCAGTTGTCGCATCCGGATCTTTTCCATATCTTCATATTCTTTCTGTTGCTTTTTCATCTCATAATACTTCTCAATTTTGAAAAAGATTACGAGGAGCACCGCATATAAAAGCAGGCACAGGAAAAAGCAGCATCCCACCTTATATACATCCATGTATATAAACGTATACTGGAAATACAGCCCCGCCGCCAGTACAACGAGGGAAAGCACTGCCATACTCATTTTTTCGAAAAACACCCTTACAGACTGTCCTTTGCGCTCCGGGCGCATATGCGGCAGGATCCACAGCAAGAATGTATAGAGCGCCGTCGTCGTATATAATAATTCAAAATGAATCCCAAGTATACTATTTTCATGGATATTTTCCCAGATCACCGTATACGGTTCTGCCAAAAAGGCTTCCCGGAAAATGTAATACCATAGAAATTCAATAAAAGCACAGATTGCCATCGCTGCCAAGCCAAGGAAAAAATCCCTCTTTTTGCGCAGCGGAAATATTGTACCTGCTCCTGCAATGATCATTGTTATAAAGAAAAACATATGTATTTTATCCCTTCTGCCTATCTGACATCTTTTTCTGAAAGTCTGGTTAATTTCCTCCGGTAATACTCCATATACGTTTCTACAAATTCATCATATCGGTATTTGCTGATCGGGACGCCGTCTTCTCTTCCCTTGACAAAGACAAGATGCGGACTGCTCTGATACGACGTGATCCACATGAGATTTACCAGAAAACTTTTGTGCGTCTGAACCAAAAGGTCTTTGGCATCCTGCTTTTTCACTTCTTTCAACGATCCGGTTCCCCGAAGTTTCCTTCCATCTGCCAGGTGATAGATCAGTTTATGGCGGTACACTTCTACATATAACAACTGACTCATTGCAATCATTGTAACTTCTCCATTAAAAGAAACCGTCAGATCATAACTGCTCTCCCGAATTCTACGAAATGCCTTTTCCAATTCACGGCCTACCGTTTCTTCGGAAAACGGCTTTACAATATAGCCGGATGCCTCGACACGATAGCCATCCAAGGCATACTGCCGGTGTGACGTAGAAAAAATAATAACCACTTCCTCATCGGTCTTTCGAATATTTTCTGCCAGATGCACTCCGTCAATCCCCGTCATCTCTACATCTAAAATCAATATGTCGTACTGTTTCTCATAAGCAAGCCACAACGCTTCTCCGTTATAATAACAATCCACACAGATCTCGCAATTATTTTTTTCTGCGTATTGATTTATTTTTTGCTGCATCTCTTCACAATACTTTTTTTCATCATCACATATGGCGATATGAAACATCTTTTAACTCCTTATATAAGGAAAGCGGGGAAACATTCAACGTCTCCTCGCTTTCTTTGTTTATTCTCCGATTTTCTCCCAGACAACGCCTTCTCTTGTATCTTTTATTAAGATTCCTTTTGCTTTCAATTCATCACGGATGGCATCGGCTTTGGCAAAATCTTTTTCTTTTTTCGCTGCCGCACGCTCTGCGATCTTTCCTTCCACAAAAGCACTCAACTCTTCATCGACTTCTTCTCCGGCATCTTCCCACGGTTTGGTAAGTTCCAGAGATAATACCGTATCCAGATCCGCAAGGATCGCTCTCTTTGTCGCACCGGAAAAATCTTCTTTCAGCAAATCGTACACGATCGTAAGTCCCATCGACGTATTCATATCGTTTCCGACTGCCTCACCAAACTTTTCATGGTAAGCAGCCACCTGATCCGCATTTACTTCTCCTTCTTCCGGAATCGCTTTGATACGCTTTAACAATTTCTCATAAGCGGTCGCCACATTGTCCAATGCCTCATACGAAAACTCAAGTGGTTTCCGGTAATGTGACTGCAGGCAGAACATACGGTAAACCATCGGGTTATACCCTTTTTCCTCCAAAAGAGAGACTGTCAGAAACTCTCCTTTGGATTTACTCATCTTTCCGCCATTGGTCTTTAAATGGTTGACATGGAACCAGTAATTACACCATTTATGTCCCAGATACGATTCACTCTGCGCGATCTCATTCGTATGATGTGGGAAAATATTATCCACGCCGCCACAGTGAATGTCCATGTATTCTCCAAGATGTTTGATACTGATACTGGAACACTCGATATGCCAGCCTGGATATCCGACACCCCATGGGCTTTCCCATTTCAATTCCTGATTGTCAAATTTTGACTTTGTAAACCAAAGTACAAAATCTGTTTTATTGCGTTTATTCTCATCTTCTTCTACATCATCGCGAACTCCGACCTGCAGATCTTCTTCGTTCTGGGAAGACAATACATAATAATTCTCTAACTTTGAAGTATCAAAATATACATTTTCCCCCGCAACATAGGCGTACCCTTTTTCCAAAAGCACCTCGATCATATGAATGAATTCATTGATACAATTGGTCGCCGGTTCTACCACATCCGGGCGTTTGATTTCCAATTTCCTGCAATCCTCAAAAAACGCATCGGTATAGAATTTAGCGATGTCCATTACGGATTTGTGCTCTCGCTTGGCGCCGGCAAGCATCTTGTCTTCTCCGGTATCTCCGTCACTTGACAGATGTCCGACATCGGTAATATTCATGACACGCTTTACATCATATCCGGCAAAACGAAGATATTTTTCAAGCACATCTTCCATGATATAGCTGCGGAGATTTCCGATATGGGCAAAATGATACACCGTTGGTCCACAGGTATACATAGCCACTTTTCCCGGCTCATTGGGAACAAACTCTTCCACTTTCTTAGAAAGGGTATTGTACAAATAAGTCTTCACGCTTTTACACTCCTTTAAAATGTGAATTTCTCTTCAAAATAAGCTTTCAGATCTGTGATCTTAATACGCTCCTGCTCCATCGTATCACGATCACGAACCGTAACCATACCGTCTTCTTCGGAATCAAAATCGTAGGTAATACAGAATGGAGTACCGATCTCATCCTGACGGCGGTATCTCTTACCGATGTTTCCACGGTCATCGTATTCACAATTATAATATTTGCTCAATTCTTCAAATACTTTTTCTGCCCCTTCGTTGAGTTTCTTGGAAAGTGGCAGCACACCAATCTTAACCGGTGCCAAAGCCGGATGGAAATGCATTACGGTACGTGTATCTCCACCTTCTAACTCTTCTTCGTCATAAGCGCTGCAAAGGAATGCCAGTGTCACACGGTCAGCACCCAAAGATGGCTCAATAACATATGGAATGTATTTTTCTTTTTTCTCATCATCAAAATAACTCATATCCTCGCCGGATACATTCTGATGCTGTGTCAAATCGTAATTTGTACGGTCTGCGATACCCCAAAGTTCACCCCAGCCAAATGGGAACAGGAACTCGATATCACTTGTCGCCTTACTGTAGAAAGAAAGTTCCTCTTTGTCATGGTCGCGCACACGCATCTCATCTTCTTTGATGCCAAGATCCTGCAGCCATTTGATACAAAATTCTTTCCAATAAGAGAACCATTCAAGGTCAGTATCCGGTACACAGAAGAACTCCAGTTCCATCTGCTCAAATTCACGGGTACGGAACGTAAAGTTACCCGGTGTGATCTCATTTCGGAAAGATTTACCGATCTGACCGATACCAAACGGTACTTTTTTACGGGATGTTCTCTGTACGTTTTTAAAGTTTACAAAAATTCCCTGTGCTGTCTCCGGACGAAGATATACGGTATTTTTCGCATCTTCGGTTACACCCTGGAATGTCTTAAACATCAGATTAAACTGACGGATCTCGGTAAAATTGTGTTTTCCACAAGTCGGACATGGTACGGAATGCTCTTTGATAAAGCCTTCCATCTTTTCCTTGTCCCATCCGTCCACGGAACCATCCAATTCTACATTGTTTTCTTCTGCAAATGCTTCGATCAGCTGATCGGCACGAAATCTCTCATGACATTCTTTACAATCCATCAGAGGATCGGAAAAGCCGCCCAAGTGTCCGGATGCCACCCATGTCTGTGGGTTCATCAAAATCGCACAGTCCACACCAACATTGTATTTATTCTCCTGAATAAACTTCTGCCACCAGGCTTTCTTAACATTGTTTTTCAGCTCGACACCAAGATTTCCGTAGTCCCATGTATTTGCCAGTCCACCATAAATCTCCGAACCCGGATAAATAAATCCGCGTCCTTTTGCCAAAGCTACGATTTTTTCCATTGTCTTTTCCATTCTTATCCTCCAATCAGGTGCCGGATGCACCTTTTATAAATTATTCTTACACCATTTTACTATTGTTTGGGAATAATTTCAACTAAAACTTTATGGCTTTCCCTCAATCATATCCGATATAGAAAGCATTTCCTCTTCCTGAAAACTGGACAATAAAATGGAATCCAGCCGGTAGTGCCGGTCAAGCGGCTCCATCTGGCAGGCTTCCAGTACCGTATTGGTCATATTTACAAAATAGGTTACGGCTTCCTCTTTCTGATACCCGGCCTCTTCTTCGTCTATTTTCATAGTATATTTTTTCTGTGCCAGATAGTGCAGCAGGGGAAGCAGATCTTCCCGCTCAATAATATGACAGCGTTGTTTCTGATGGCGCAGTTTCACCTTCAATTTCGTTTGTTCTTCCTGCGGGCTCCGGTAAAACTGCTGAATAAGATTGATTTCCCGTTCCTTCTGCCGGGCGATATGAAGAAGGTCTGAAAGATATTTATCCGAGATCAAGCGGATTCCCATATGTTCCACACGATCTTTCTGGTACCTTCCCTTTCTCTCTGCTTCACTTGGCATCGCCGCTGCAAAAATTTCTGTCAGAATGTCGGATTGGTACACTCCCTTTCCATATGCCTTTCTTACCAGTTGCCGAAAATCTTCAGCCTCTTCCCGGGAAATAAGAGACTTAGCATGCCGGCTTTCATTATGAAGGTAATGTAAAAGCACCTCTTCCTCTCTGCGCTGTTCCGGTGCAATATGATTGTTTTTACACCATAGTGTAAATGACTGCGACTGCAGTAAAAATTTCAAATCCTCGGAGGCCTCTTCTCTCATCAAAGTTTTTAGTTCCGCCTGAATATGCAGATAATGCTCCAAAACATTTTTACTGTACCCCTTAAAATAAGCCGCTCTTTTTCCCATCTCATATAAAAATTCTTTTGGTTCCAGATGATGAATCGCATCGTAGAACCCCCACAATTTTTGCGTGCATTTTTCATCCAACAAACTGATAGCCTCCGGAAGATGTTTTTCATAAAATACAATCATCTCCTGACACATCTGCCAGTCAAGCTGGTGTTCAATAGCATAAAGATAAACAAATTCCCGATGATCATTTACCTGGATTCCCGGAAGAAGCAATCCTTTCCGAAGATATTCCTGTGTTTTTTCTACACTGAGTTTTAAAGAGATAGCAATATGAAAAACCATTTCGCGATTCGGGCTGGAAATTCCATCCAGTCCAAACCACCGCCGCATCGTATGTAAATCTGCCGGTTTTTCTCCCTTTGCCGCCTTGCAAAATGCCTGATACGCCTGCTTTCTGATCTCTTTTCCGCATTCTTCCGTGGCTGATATTTCCTCACACGATTCCAGCCATTCATGAATTAAGAACCGGTCAAAACCCTGGTTGCTTTTTCTCTGATATTTCACGCTGTCTCCTCATTTCTATCCTTTATTGCAAATAACCGTCTAACGAAGCATCGTATTTTTGTGACCGCTTCGTCGTCTTAGGCCGTGCAGTCACTACCGGTGCTTTCGTCGGTGCCGCCGTCTGAACCGCCCTTTTCCCGCCACGGCTCACAGTAAGAATAATCACACTCTCCTTCTTTACCTGTGTTCCTGCCGCAATGCTCTGCTGCACAACCGTCCCCTTCTTTTTCTTGTTATATGCCTTTTCTATTTTTACCCGAACTCCCAATTTCTGTAATTTTTTCTTTGCCTTACCGGCGGTCTTTCCTATTACTTTTGGAATTTCCACAAACGCCATTTCCTCAGGAGTCGGCGCAGGTGTCGAAACAGCATTTGCCGTCGGTACCGCCGTTTCCACTGTCTTCTCTGCCACATTCACCGGAATTGACTTTTCCTCATCGGCTGATGAATTGTGGTTTTGATAAAGCAAAATTCCACCGGCTGTCATTACCACAAGGATTAATCCCGCGATCATCCATTTTCTTTTTTTGTGTTTTGCCTCGGTTTGTCCCATGTTTTCACCAAATTCACGCTGTATCGCTGTTTTCGAAAAAAGTCCGACAACACCTGACCGGGTTAATGTATCGCGAAATGATTTCGGCAGCTGCACTTCGTCATAAGAAGAGATTCGTTTGTTATCCGGATACAGTTCATTGTAAAACTCTTCCATATCCTGCCAGCGGTCTTTTGCCAGAACTGCCATTCCCTTGTCAATTGCACACTTTGCCTGCATCGGAAGTTTCACATCCTCCCACTGCCGCAAGGGCACCAAATGGTCCGCATAGACACGCTCTACGGACTCATCGGGGATTTTCCCCGTAAGCATAAAATACATCGTTCCACAAAGACTGTACAAATCGGTCCACGGTCCCTGCTCTCCTTTTGCGCGGTACTGTTCTTCGGGCGAAAAGCCTCGCTTGATAGAAACCGTTATCGTATTTTCCGGCAGTTCCACATTTCGTGCCGCCCCAAAATCAATCAATTTCAACTGTCCATTTTCATCAAACATCAAATTATCAATGCTGATATCGCGGTGGATCAATCCCGTTTTGTGAATATCACACAAGGAATGAATCACCGGTTCCATCAACGCAAGCACCTGCTCGCCTGACATTTTTCCATTTTTCCGGATATAATTACGCACCCTTGTGCCTTCGACATATTCCATCACAATGTACGCCGTACGGTTTTCCTGAAAGAAATCGCGCACCGAGACGATACTCGGCAGTTTCATAAAACGAGACAGACTTCTCGCCTCTTTCAAAAAATCTTCTTTTCCCTTTTCAAACTCCAATTCACTTTTTCCTTCGTAAATCTGAAGCGTCCCTGTCTGCGGCCCCTCTTTTTCTCTTGTGGCAATCCCACTCGGAAAATATTCTTTTACTGCGACCGGAACCATCAGCACGATATCCCACGCCACATAAGTAATCCCAAATCCCCCTTCTCCCAGCACTTTTCCAAGAAAATAACGTTCATTCAGGCAGGTGCCAAGAGGAAGCGCCATATTTGGTTGTTTGTAAGAAGAGGCATCAAACTCGCATTTCGCACAATGCCCCTCTTCATCCAATAAATGCATACACCGTATGCAGCGTTCTTTTCCCGCGACTAGCATACTCTTCATCCCTTCTCATACTGTTTTGATTTTCTTTCAAATGACCACTATACACTATGGTATCGGCTTTTAGGGAATTTGTCAATACTACTATAACTGTATCTTCTTTTCTTGACTATATGTAATATCCACTTTTTTTCCCATTTTTCTCTGATATATGCGAATTTTAAACCAGCATGTAATTCCTGTTTTGCTATAAGAAAGTTTGATGGTCCTTTTTCCTTTTTTCATTTTCTTCACTGATAATTTTATCTTCACATACTTTTTTCCTTTTTTCCGCATATAAAGGTCAATATAGCTTCCTTTTTTCGCTTTTATTTGAGCGCAAACATAATGGCTTTTCCCCTGTTTTTTCTTTTCTAACGTCAATTTCGGCTTCTGAGAATTTTGTTTTTTTAAATGGTTCTTTTTAATGCGCGAAGATTGTGACACCACAGGCCTGACTGCCAAATCCGGGGGCATCGTTGATGATGGCATAATTGTCGGATCTAAGGTTGCAGCACCAGTTGGCATAATTGTCGGATCTGAGGTTGCAGCACCAGTTGGCATAATTGTCGGATCTGAGGTCTCAATGACTGACGGTTTTTCCGTCTGCCTCGGCAGTACAGACGCCGTTGGTGTTGCTATTGGATTCGGCGTCTCCTCCTCTTCTTTTTCTGTTGCTTTTTCCCATACATTTAAAGTCAGATCCAAATGTAATACCGGACGCACCCCCAATATCTCTACCACTCTTTTTCCGTCCTTGCATACCGTTGCATTTTCACTTACAACCACTGCATTATCCGTATATTCTCCCATCGTTCGAAGCCACCATTCTCCTGTATCCTGAGCATTATTAACTGCTTTACGGACAACACTTTTTTTAAACCAATGATCAAATCCATACGATTTTTCCTCCGCTTCCTGAAGCGACAAAAGATAAATTTTGTCATTCGTTACCTTATCTACCCATGGCTTTGGCGTAGTCCCCGGCTCTATCGTTTTCCGCGGAACAGCCGTACAATATGGATTTGCCTCATCAATCACCTCGGTTTCTATAATTGCTTTTTGTTCTTCCTGTGTAAATGTTTCTTCTAAAAATACATTATTTAACCAATCACGAAGAAAACTATCTTCCCACCGCACATCTCGAAATTGCTCATAAGCATATTCTAATTGCCCTATCAATCCTTCTGTAATTATAAAAGCCGTATTTCCTTCCACATCCAGAACCTGCCATTTGATTTTTTTACCATTACTATCTTTTCCAAAATAAAGACTGTCTCGATCCACTTCCGTCACTACTTCATCTTCAGCCTCTTCTGCTATTTTCCATAAATTTGAGGATAATTTAATACGGATTACCGGTCGGATACCACTACAGGAACTTACCACATTCTCTTCCATGCCTCCTGCATAGTCTGCAATGTTCAGTGAATTTATACCAGCTTTTCCCGTTGTCCGATAGAACCATGACGGATATCTGTCTGCTCCTTTTTCCTGTGCATATGCAGAAGCTTCCCTGCAATAAAATTTGTTATACCCCATTTTCTCTTTTCCCAAATCCTGATTGATTTCATTTACCGAATCAATATACACCTTGTCCGTTACGTTTTTTCCTTCTAATGCCACCTTACTTTCACAAATTGCATTTTGCTCCTCTTCTGAAAATGCATTGACAAAAAATTCTTCATTTAACCATTTGCGTAAGGAGCAAGTCTCCCATGTAACATATTTTACTGTCTCATTATAAGGTTTCCAATCCAAAATGCAGTCCGAAACAAGAACTGCTTCATCCCCTTCTACGTTTACCACATTCCATTTAATCAGCTCTTTTTCATCCGATTCACCCGCAATTCCATCGCCATTCGTATCACCTTGCCAATATTTGCCAAAATACACATTGTCCAGCGTAATTCTATTTCCTTTTACAAATGGTTTTTCTACAGAATTTACCTGTCCTTTCTCCTTACCATATAAAACAATATTTTTTTCAATAACAGGAGCACCAAGTACTTGCTGCTCCTCCGCTCCTTTTATAACAGTGGTCGATGGCATTGACACAACAATCAATGCAAATATCAGACTCCAAATAAGTTTATTGTTCATATTAACAACCTCTTTCGTTTTGTTTTCTATTTCTTATTTTACTTGTTTTTAAAAGAGTCGTCAAATTAAAATCCTAGTAAATTTGAAGCATTTTATTCCGTCTGGTCTGCCCATTCCTGGCTCGATACCACGATCGAAGTATCTCCACTAATGATAAGCACAGGAATCTTCCTATCTATATAAGATCCTTTGATTCTTTTAATGTCAACGTTTAACTCGCACTTTTCTTATTTTTCCCAATAATTTTATATTTTTTTTACATTATTCTTGTCCTGCTTCTCTTTCTATGATAAAATAAGTAAAACATTTTAAACCAGAAAGGAGTTTTTTTATGACAGGGATTATTATCGCCGCGATTCTCATCTTTCTTATCGTAATGTTTATCCTTTGTTACAACAAACTTACAAAGGAGCGGATTACTGTAGATGAGGCATTTTCGACCATGGATGTTTACCTGAAAAAACGTTTTGACTTGATTCCTAATCTTGTGGCAACGGTAAAGGGTTATGCCAAACACGAGGCTGAAACATTGTCCTCGATCATTGACAAACGAAGCCATGATTATGCAGGAATGACACAGGAAGAAAAGATCAGCACCGGTGCTTCGATTTCACAGATGATGCCAAAGATCCTGGCTCTTGCTGAAGCCTATCCGGATCTGAAAGCCAATGCAAATTTTCAGAATCTGAGCATGCAGCTTGAACGCATGGAAGAAGATATCGCAAATTCACGTAAATATTATAATGGTGCCGTAAAACGTTATAATACTTCCGTACAGACGATTCCATGCAACATTATTGCCGGAATTTTCCATTTTGAGTTAAAGCCAATGTATGAAATTGACAGCACGGAACAACGAGAAAATGTAAAGGTGAATTTTGAATGAAATACTTAAAACATATCCTTCTGTGTTGTAGCTTTTTTATCCTGCTCCTCTGCCTGATTCCGGCGCAGGCGCAGGCTTCTAAGTATACGTATAACATAGAAAAATACGACGTTTCCATCCGGGTTACCCCACAAAACACATACGAAATTACGGAAAAACTTACGGTGAATTTTAAAACCGAACACCATGGTATTTACCGCAGGATTCCTCTTGAAAATGAAGTGGGACGGGACGATGGAAGCCGTTCTACCATACATGCCCGTGTCTCTGGCATTGACTGTGGAGAAGACGACTATTCCACAAGCCGGGAAGGCGATTATCTCGTCATCCGGATCGGCGATGAAGACACTACACTGACCGGCAGATATGACTACACTGTTTCTTATCAGTATCATATGGGAAACGATGTTTTGCCGGATATGGATGAATTTTATTTTAATATCATCGGTCCCGGCTGGCAGGATACGACGATCAGCAATGTTACATTTACGATTCAGATGCCGGGTGCCTTTGATGAGGAAAATCTTGGAATGACTTCCGGATTTTACGGATCGGGAAATTATGAAGATCTGTATTATTATATTGAGGACAATACCATTTACGGGGAACTGGATCCCTCGGTCACATTGCAGCCAAATGAATGTGTCACCGTCCGTCTGGAACTTCCGGAAGGCTATTTTGTGAAAACAGACACCACTCCGTGGCTTGCCTGGATTGCGATTGCCCTCGGTATAGTTTCTGTCTTCATTGCTTTCTTTATGTGGTGGTTTATCGGACGAGATGATCCGGTTGTTGAAACGATCGAGTATCACGCACCGGATGGAATGAATTGCCTGGAACTGGCATTTGCTTACAAGGGACACGCCACGAATCAGGATGTAATTCCGCTTCTTATCGAACTGGCAAGACAGGGATATCTCTCCATTTCCTGCGAAAACAAGAAAGGAACAGATTTCTCGATCACATTGATACGTTCTTCCTATGAGGGGACCAAAGAAAATGAACGCCTTTTCTTTGATGGCTTGAAAAAAATAGCGGCCGGTCCGGTCATCCACAAATCAGACTTGAAAGACCGGTTTTACAAAACTCCGGAGGCGATTCTGAAAACGATCAATACACCGGAAAATAAGACCAAACTTTTCCATTCTAATTCCTTAAATAAAGGATGGATTCTCTGGGTTTTGGCTGTTGTCGTATTTGGATTTGCTTACTTTTTACCGGGATACCAGTATTCCTATGACTGGCTGGAAGTGGGATTCGGTCTGATGAGCATCGGCGTCTTTGGTGTCAGCATTTATATGTTGTGTGCCGACACAAGGCAAAAGCTCAGCCTTTTAATAGGGGCATTTCTCCTATTGCTTTCCATCGGATTATCCTATTTGTTTGTCTGGATTCCGGTTACCTATGCTGACCGTTTCTATCAGCTTGCTTGTATTGTTTCGTATATTATTTGTGCCATTCTCGTATTTTTCAGTGCGTTCCTTACAAAACGAACGCCATATGGCACAGAAATCCTCGGACGGATCCGAGGATTTAAGAGATTTTTGGAAACTGCTGAAAAGGAACGTCTGGAAATGTTAGTTGAAGAAAATCCGGATTATTTTTACGAGATTCTTCCTTACACATACGTGTTAAACGTTTCCGACAAATGGGTTAAGAATTTCAAATCCATCGCTTGTGAACCACCTTCGTGGTACACAAACGATAATGATTCTTACTTTGACATCATTGCTTTCCAGCATATTATGAATTCAACAATTGCTTCTGCTTCGAATTCCATGACTTCCTCACCGGAAAGCGCGAGTTCGAGCGGCGGCGGTTTCTCCGGCGGCGGCTCTGGCGGCGGTGGCGGTGGAGCCTGGTAAAGCATTTATTAAGACATTATTCTTCGTCTCTGGCGATCTCACGGGCAACCATGATCGCCAGGGCGGTAATCATTGCCAGATATTTTTTCTCATATACAATAACTACCGAATTATCAAAGATCAAATTGTCTAAGCGAAGTTCCAGATCATCCATCACAGCACCAATCGGTTTATCGTTTAAGGAAACGAGATAATTATATCCGATGCTTCCCGCATACTCTTCCAATTTCAATGTTCCTTCTGCAATGTCCATCTGAAAACGATCTTTTGCCAGTGTAAACTGCTTTTCCAATATTCCGATCATTTCCCCATTTTGATAAAAACGATACGTCGGTATTGCATTCAATACCTCTTTTGTGACTTTAAATACTTCATTTCCCACCTGGTCAAAAATGCGGAAAGTACGAAGCGGCATTGTTCCTTCGACGTGATAGATCACATTTCCCTTGCTATCCTGCAGATCAAACTGCTGACCGGTCAATTTGAAATCTTCCGTAAAGGTATATACTTCGGAAGGATTGGATCCCTGTATCGGAAGCACTTCGCCGGTTTTTCGGTAATTCTTGATATTTTCAAACAACTGTTTCTGCAGCAGCATAATGTCTGAACTGATACACAATTTTTCTGCAATATCACTTCCACTATATGGATTATATGGTTTGATTGGCTGCGTCAATGGCTGCTTGATCGCCCACTCTAAAAAGGTATAACCAAGGTAACCAAGATTTCCTTTGTCATTCAGCCAGAAATACAGGTACTGCCCTGAATCATCCGGTCCAAAGATCAATGCCTTCTGGCGCATCGTTTTCATTTTAGCGAGATACGGACTTCCAAGCGGCGTATCCAGATTCTTGTATGCGTCATAGATTTTCTCAATTGTCGTCGGCTGATTAAAGGCGATCATCTTAATCGTATCGTTTGATTTTTCATACGAATGCGGCGAAGACATATACCAGACAGCGCCTCCCACGATCAATACGATGGTTCCAACCGTAATGAGTACAAGACTTTCATTTCCTTTTACAATAATTGCCAGTCCGCCAACGATACCACAAACTCCGATCAATTTGAAAAGCCAGAATCGCACTTTCAAGGCTGCATCCAGCTCACGGTATTCCTGCCAGCCACTCTTGGCATTCTTCCCTGCATTTTTGGCATTGGTGCGAATGCTTCTTCCCGATGGAATAAAATAGCCAATTGCCAGACAGATCAAAGCCAGCACGACTCCGACTACGACAAATGCCGCACTGTCTGCTTCCACATAATTATCGATAAACTGAATCATCGCATCGGCTCCGCCATAGACATAATACCGGTCTTCCATATAAGAAAGCATCGGATGGATATCTGCTTTTCCATCGCCTACCGTCATGACGGCACTCAACGTATCACCTTCCTGCAATCCATAATAGACATAGCGGGTATTTCCCTCATAATTGCCTTCTCCATTTGGATAATATGTTGTCAATTCCGGCAATCCATAAACACTGTCATTGCTTACTTCAACGCCATTTCCAAGATCTGTCGTCAGGTCCTCTGCTTTTACCTGATAGGAAAGGTCCTCGTTTTCCATCCAGTTAGAGTCCCGGTCAACTTTGTCCCCGAGTCCATCTTCTTCCGGATATCGCTCTCCCTTTGCATAAAGATAATAGAAAGAACCTTCGATGCCTCCCTGCGTATCCTGCACCAGCGTTCCCACCGGCGATATGTCTGTCACGATCATTTCCTGCGCCGGGCTCTGGCTCATATAAGAATCCAGATCCTGCCTGGAAATCACGGGATAATTCCGCATCTCTTCCGCTTTCTTTTTTGTCGATCCACTATCTGCTATCATGCCAGCTACGCCTGCCACAACAAAAAAGATAGCTAGTCCGATCCATATTTTTTTCATTTCTGATACCTCCGTTTTGTTTCTATGTAATTATTCAGGACGCCCCTCCTCCACATTGGATCCTGAATAGTTACGTTTCTATAAAAATTGTAGCGAAATCGCCTGCAAACCGCAAGCATTTCGCCACAATTGTAGAGATATCAGCGAGATTGTTATATTTCGGGATCCACGCCCCGCCTTGCCACAGGGGAGCTCACCTCTGAAACAATCTGTTTTCTCCATTTCCGAGGTGCCACCGGTTTACCCGCGTCCCAGAATCGCATCCATATCCTGCTCCGGTGCCGTAATCGGCTGAAGATTGTAGGCGTCCACCAGATATTTCACCACATTTTCGGACATAAATGCCGGCAAGGTCGGACCAAGATACATATTTTTCAGACCCAATGACAAAAGCGTGAGAAGGATACACACCGCCTTCTGCTCATACCACGAAAGCACGAGGGTGAGCGGCAGTTCATTGACCGCGCAGCCAAACGCATCTGCCAGTGCAAGAGCAACCTTGATCGCACTGTACGCATCGTTACACTGCCCCATATCCAAAATACGCGGGATTCCGTTGATCTCGCCAAGGTCAAGATCATTAAAGCGGTATTTCCCACAAGCAAGTGTCAAAACAAGCGAATCCATCGGCGTTTGTTTGACAAAATCGGTATAATAATTTCTTCCCGGATGCGCTCCATCGCAGCCACCCACCAGAAAAATATGCTTGATGTCTCCCTTTTTGATGGATTCAATGATTTTCTCCGCATGCGACAACACGGCGCCATGTGCAAATCCGGTCGTCAAAGTATGACCGCCATTGATTCCACTCATGCTGCGGTCATGCTCATAGCCGCCCAATTCCAATGATTTCTGAATCAACGGCGAAAAATCTTTCTTTCCATCCTTGTCTCCTGTAATGTGCATCAATCCCTCATATCCCACAACCGATGTTGTATAAACACGGTCGCGGTAACTTGGGCGCTGCGGCATCAGGCAGTTCGTCGTAAATAAAACCGGAGCCGGAATGTTCTCAAATTCCTTCTGCTGGCTCTGCCACGCCGTTCCAAAATTTCCTGCCAAATGTTCATATTTGTGAAGTTCCGGATATCCATGTGCCGGAAGCATTTCACTGTGTGTATAAATATTGATTCCTTTGTCTTTTGTCTGTTCCAATAATTGGAAGAGGTCTTTCAGATCATGGCCGGAAACTACGATAAATGGTCCTTTTTTAATATCGGTCTGCACTTTCACCGGTGTCGGAGTTCCAAACGATGACGTATTAGCATGGTCAAGCAGCTCCATGCATTGAAAATTGATCCGACCAAATTCCATGATAAGTTCAATCCACTCTTCTACCGAATGTTCCCTGTTAATCTCGCACAACCCTTTGTAGAACCAATTCGTCACTGCATTATTTTCAAATCCAAGATTCATGGCATGATGCGCATACGCCGCCATGCCTTTGAGGCCAAACAAAAGTGTCGAGCGGAGCGAGACGATATCATTTGCTCCCTCCCACAAAGATACAACAGCAATCTCATCTTTTCCAATTTTTTCCTTCTCTTTTTGAACGCGGCCGGTAAATTCTTTAATCGCCTCATTATCAAAATTTACATTTGTCAATGTCGTAAACAATCCGTCCATCAAAAGGCGGTCTGCTTCTTTCGTATGCTGTCCGTTTTTTTCGGCCGTTTCCGCCAGCTGAATAAGTTCATACACCAGCTCATCCTGCAGTTTCGCCGTCTCCGGCTGTTTGCCACAGACTCCGGTATTGACACAACATTTATTTCCGGCGGTCTGCTGGCATTGAAAACAAAACATATTTGACATAATTTACCTCCAATTTTTCTTTTAATGGAAGTATTGTCATTTTCCGTGAATTCTATTCCAGCAATTCAAACTGCATCGTATATAACGTTTCATTGAGCTCCATAACACTCGCCCCCTGCTCCAGTCCGTACAAAATAATGCAGTCACGCTGGTTTCTCGGATACAAAACCGGCACCTGCGCTGCCCGGAGAAAATACTGCGTTTCCTTGATATCCATCTTCATCGCCACACAAATAGCCAGCAATTTACTGCGTGACGGATTTTTGCGTTCTCCATTTAAAATGTGATACACATAAGAGCGGTCCAATCCACTGTCTTTCACGATCTGCGACCGTTTCAGCTGTTTTTCCCGTATGATGTTTTCCAAATATTCCGCGATATCAACCTGCATAAATTCATCTTGGTTTTCAAGCACATAATTTTCCAAATTATTTGTCTTTTTCAATCCTTCCAGCAGTTCCTCTGTCTGCTTCTGAAATTTTGATCTTCCCACAAAATCACATCCTGTTAGTAATTGACACCTTTTTTATTAATCATTATAATATAATTAATTAAATTCCGCAATGGAGGAAAAAAGGAGAAATACAATGGGAACTATAGAGAAAAACCTCGCCAAACTAAACACTTCCACCGAATACAATACATGGCTTGTCAAACGCGACAGCCTTATTTTTGTAAAAAAAGAACTCCCTCTTTCTCAATATGATACGATGAAAACATTTTACTCTCTGCAGGAAAAAACACCTTCTCCTTTTATTGTCAAAATTTACAATGTTTTTGCCACGGAAACACTTTGTATCATTGAAGAAGAATGGCTTTCCGGAACTACCATTGCAGAATATCTGGACAAAAATCTCCCATTTTCTTCCGATGAAACACGACAATATGGCATTGAAATCTGCCAAGCCCTTCGCTGGATTCACAAAAACCGCATGGTCTACCGCGATCTCAAGCCTTCAAATGTAATCATTACAAATTCGGGACATGCCGTTTTGATCGATCCCGGCACAATCCGTATGTATAAAGCCATACAAAGCAAGGATACCGTTATAATCGGTACTCCGGGCTACGCTGCCCCGGAACAATTTGGATTTCACCAAACCGATCAGCGCGCTGATATTTACGCATTGGGCGTTTTATTAAACAATATGCTTACCTGCGCCATGCCAAATGAACAGCTGACTACACATAAGAAATTCCAAAAGATCATCCGACGCTGTTTATCCATCGCTGCCAAGAACCGTTACCAGTCCTGCATTATTGTACAAAGAGAATTGGAACGAATTGTCAGTGAACACAGCACTCGTGACATACGATTTTTTCGACGCATTCCCGGTTTTCGCTCCGCCCGCCTGTCTCATATGATCCCGGCCTCCTTTTTCTATTTGTGGGCAATTTTAATGTTTCTCTATTTTGTTATTACCTTTGTCTACTGACAGGACACCACAAGCCTTCTTATTCACGATATGATGGTATAGAAAACCAACTAATTTCCATGAAAATGTTCTTATTTTTTTCAAGGAAATTTTCCAATGCAAAGTCTCCTATTTTTTGTTAGGATAATTTTGCACAAAAGGAGGCACTCATATGACTAACAATGAGAATACACTTATTACTATAACACCTCAGGATCTTGCCGGCGATTATGCCAGCATAGCCGAAATCATTGGCGTGGAAAATGCCAAACTTTTATATGAACATTATCGTGGACAGCAGATTACTTTTCCGCAGCGTTTTTACTCAAAAAACTATGTTGCTCTTCAAGCAACGCACGAATTAAAAAAAGGGAATTGCACTCTTTCGCAGCTTGCGGTAAAATATGGTTATACCGAGCGGCGTCTTCGCCAGCTCATAAAAGAATATACCTAAGGAGCTGCCATGAATTTATTAGCTTATTCCCTGTTGGGATTTGTATTTTTTTTTACAATTTTAACCATATATCTTTCTGTTCAGAAAAAAAAGCCGGACTTCAAAGGCTTACTTTTTTTCCGAATCCCCGTTTTGATCCTCTTCTGGGGTTCTATTATTCTGTTCATCGGAGGTCTTTTTTCTCCCTCGACGACACAGGCCACTCACGATGTCCCTGCTCCTACTCTAACAAAAGAGCAGCAGGAATATTTCCGCATCTCAGCAAACATCCGTGCCGGTAAATACGATCATGTCCCGGAAGATATCCACGATCTTTATCCGGATTTCACCACCAGCCACACCAAACTTACAAACCGCTTTATCCTTTTGCGTTTGTATTACGAAAAAACCGGCGACACAAAAAAAGAAAAACAATTAATACTTGATTATATGAAAAATAAGAAATTATATAATGATGACGATCATCTCCCAATCCGGATGATTATCCAAAAACGGCTGGCTGCACTGGAAAAGGAATAATGACAATATTCTCTGGAAGACAATGTTAATTACTGTTTCGTTGGTATCCGAAGAACCGGAAAATCCTATATGATGTATCAACAGATTAAAAATCTTCAAGCAAACGGCATTCCTCTGTCTCAAATTGTTTATGTGAATTTTGAGGATGAACGTCTCCTTGAAATGACATCGGATGACCTCAATACTATTTTGGAAATCGGATTAGAGATATCCGGAATTGATAACAAGCCTTATTTTTTTCTGGATGAAATACAAAATATTAATGGATGGGAAAAATTTGTGCGCAGAATTGCCGATATGAAGTACAGAATCAACATAACAGGAAGTAACAGCAAAATGCTCAGCAGTGAAATCGATTCTACACTAGGTGGAAGATTTATGATCCTACATGTTTTTTCCGAATACCTTATTGCGAATGGAAAGGATAAGAATTATCTCAGTGTAGTGAGCACCAGAGATAAAGCCAATGTTCTTTCTCTGTTTAATGAGTATATTACCTATGGTGCATTTCCTGAATTAGTAGAAATCAAAAACAAAAGAGACTTCCTTAGCAGCATTTATCAGACAGTATACCTTGGCGATATCATTACCAGAAATAACATTACCAATACTTTTGCCATTAAAATAATCCTTAAGAAAATCGCTGAATCCATCACAAAACCTTTATCCTTTAACAGGTTGACAAACATCGTAAAGAGTACCGGAATTTCATTAGCAAAACAAACCCTAATCCATTATGTAAATTGCATGACGGATTCCTCCCTGCTCTTTGCTCTCCAGAATTATGCCGCTAAACTGTTAAAAAAAGAGACTTTTCCAAAATATTACTTTATGGATACCGGTCTTCTTGGACTTATGCTGTTAGATTGCAAATCTTCTCAGCTTGAGAATCTTGTTGCCATTGAATTGGTTCGACGTTTCGGCGTTGAAAATGTATATTTCTTTGAAAACAATGTGGAAATCGACTTTTATGTTCCATCTGAAAACCTTGCCATTCAAGTGTGCATGCAGGTTCTCGAAGACATCGACACAAAAGAGCGTGAAACCCGTGCTTTTGCAAAGTTGAGCAATTTTATCCCAGACACAAAATGCATGATAATTACCAATAGTGAAGAAAGTGTACTTTACTGTAATGGTCTGCAAATTCAAGTTATTCCCATTTGGAAATGGCTGCTAAAATAACCAAACTATAGAATATTTATAACTTCGTTTTCTCACAAAACTACAAAGGCATAAGCACTTTAAACTGTGCTTATGCCTTTCTGTTTTAGGAATAATAGTGCTTCTTTAACTTATAAACACCAGCCGCATCACTATTTTTGATTACCACTTTCTTTTTGAAAACTTTCATTTTCATCTTGCCAAGACGATAAACATTTTTTTGTGATGTTTTTTTAACTGATCCATCGCCCCAAGGATGCTTACCGGTTGCCGTGTACAGATAAGATATTGAATAATTTCCTACATCTTTTCCATCCGGGCTTGAATACTGATTTAATTCCAATACATAATACTCTCCGGGACCAAGTTTGCAGCGATACTCACCGGCAAAATATATTCTTTTTGCCGCAGATGCTGTAGCACCACTTGTGGAACAAACCAAGATAACAAGTGCCATTGCAACACATACTAATTTGGTTATTTTTTTCATAATGGGTTACCTCCGTTTATTCTTATTCTTCATAAAATCCATTACTGTCAATGCCATCATCATAATCGTCTGAACTATCACTATTTGTATCAACATCATCCTGATCCTGTGAATCAAGATATTCCTGATTCATTAAAATACCATCCTTTTGGTATTCCTCTAAGTCCAAACCTTTGTCATTCGCATATGACTCAAACATTGCATACAAAAACTCTGTCATTTCATCATACGTTCGTTTTTCCTCTCCGAATCCTATCCAACTGACGCGGAATGGATCTCCTTCTTTTACCGAATCATTAGAAGCTATTCCAGCTGTCTCAAACTGAATCGTAATATCCTGCTCTACACCATTATAAAAACAAGATCCTGTGGCCTGAACATATATCGTTTCCTGCTCGCTCTTCAGGGTTGTCCATCTTACATTTCCACAAAAATTGTCAATTGCCTCGCCATACGTAATATTCGGTATACTTGACGGGTACGCATCTCGAATCGCACTTGTCGCTCCGACAAGATTGTTGCTTACAATAGATACAATAAATGCTGCAATAGCTACACTAACTACTGTTCCTCCAATTTTACTGATAATGTTTACTGCTGTACCTTTCTTATTCATTATACTGATAATAAGAGAAGCAATTCCTCCAATTGCAATTGCTACCGGGAAAATGTACAGCCAGCCTATCGTATCTGCGCCAAATGGAGTAAATCCCGGATCTTCAAAAATCGAATACATGATGAGCGCAATAAATGCAACAATAGATACTACTCCTAAAATCGTACCTGCTATCGCCATGCCTCTTTTATGTTTTTTGTCCTTAATTCCCACAAGTCCAAATACAATTGCCAAAACTTCCGGAACCATGAGAGCTCCGCAGGATACCAGTCCCACGATTCCAAGAACCAGGGAAGCAATCGAAAGTCCGGAATGTTTCTTCGGTTCCTCAGCCTGCTGTACCGATGGTGGCGTCTGCATCTGCACCGGCGGTGGCGTTTGTGGCTGTACCAGCGGTGGCGTCTGCGCCTGTACCAGCGGTGGCGTTTGTGGCTGCACCGGCGGTGCTTCCTGTGGCATTACCGGTTCTGTTGGCACATTGGATGCCGGTTCAAATGTAAGCGGTTCTATTACGTCCATTCTCTGTCCACAATTCACACAAAATAATGATTCATCTTGTAATTCTCGTCCACATTTCGGACATATTTTACTCATAGCGATTCTCCTCTCTTTTCAAGCAGTTATTTTAATGTATAAATTTCCATACATTTAGATCCTAATAGGGCTCCCCTCCCCATATGAGCATTTTTAGCCTTGTCAAAGGCAAGAAAGAACACAAAGTGTTCGAAATGCGAATGTGTGGGGAGGGGTGTCCTGAATAGTTACAAATTTCTTAAGAAATCGGGCTGATGCCTTCATACTCATCTTCATACTCATCTTCGTACTCATTGTCATCGGATGTATCTGATTGATCATCATCTCCCGAATTTCCGGATTGTCCATCTTTGATCAACACCGTACTGTCATGAATCTGCACTTCTATTTTATTGACTTCATCCGCATCCATTTCCGCATATACTTTACCGGATGTTTTTTTACCCGGAGCCAATGTCTCTAGGAAAGTACCTTCTTCCGACCATTCCGTATCTACACTGTAATCATCCGCATAAATATTGAAAATATTATCCGACACCGTAACTTCTTCATCTCCGGTATTCATGATCACATATTGAAACCAGGTAACTGTTTTTAATGAAAAAATATCCAATATACTTCCATCCACACTCGTTCCCCAATCTGTAATGCAGACACTATACTCTTCACCATTACTGTTAGAAAAGTTAAGTACATCTCCCACAGAATAGACTGACGGCTTTGATTCCTCAGAGGAACCACATGCTGTCAAATTGACAATGCATAACACGGTTACCAACATTAAAGCAATTATTTTTTTCACAAAATACCTCCTCTTTACTGACCGCAAATAGCAATCTTATGTCCCGGTGCTCTTCTCTCCTCATAATATTTACAGATGATTGCAAGAACAATTCCTGTTTGTTCTCTATCCAAATATACACCGTTCAATGATTCTTCCGTTTGATCTAACGGCCCATTAATAAACCAATATGCGCCTTGCGAGAGATGCATCAAACGGTAAATATTTTCATAATATTCACCATAAAAATTCTTTCCATAGAAAAATGCAATTCGCCGATTGGTCAATAACATATAGTTTTTCGAAGCAGATGTCAGTCCTGTTTTTGCACAGAACAGAATCACTTCATCCTGCTGCAGATAAGGTGCTACCTTGCCCTGGATTTCCTGATATACTTTTTCATTGGAACGCATGGTAGCCAGTCCTTTTTGGCCTTGGATTTTCTCCTCCAGCTGGAGAAACATCTCATCAATTTCTTTTCCCGAGCACAACAAGCCAAGCATAATATCCCAGCTTTCTTTTATGCCTCTTCCCATATTCATATCTCTTTGAATAAAAAGCCGGGAAGCAACATCCGCTGTCTCTGATTCCATTGACAAGCATTCTTGATCCTGCTGTGCGCAAGAAATTATTGTCTGAAGTTTATTCATAAAATCCGAATAATGGGAAGGAGAACTTACACTCCAGTAATTGTAGGTATTTCCATCTCTCGTTTTTATCTCCAATTTGCAGCCAAGTGCTGACCATAAAACAACCGCAGCACAGATCAGTCCTACTCCTGCTGTAAAAAATGCCGCTATCGCACACAGCGCAATAATTATAATTCCATATAAATTAATATACCGTTTTATACTAACCGAGGCAATGTCCCGATAACAGATTTCTCTTTTCTTTTGATATGTATTTGGCATTGTTCCAATCTTTAATCGATCTTCTCCAAATACGATCCAGGATGCCACCTTGGTATTCATTAAGCCTAATCGCTGGCCAAGAAATGACCGGAACAATGTAGCCTCTCCAAGGTACTCATCCGCCACATAACGTTTATTTTGTTCATTTGTCTGCATAAAAACTTCCTCCGTTTTATTTTAATTTATTCTCATATTTAAGAATAAACTTCGCATTTGCCTTTTCGATTGGATTCAATACACTTTCACTAAATTCATCCGCCTCTACAGAACCAAAATACCAGGATTGTTTATCAAAATAATCCTGCAGTTCCTTATCATTAAAGCGTCTGCCGTGTCGTGCATAAATTTCATTTCGGGCAATACGGCACTGTTCTTTTGTCAATGATTTCAGATCTGCCTTTGTCACTTTTTTCGTATCTGAATTTGGCAAAATGTAATAATCCGTATTATCTTCTGAATCCTCTTCATCCTCGTAATAATCATAAGAATCTTCCACCTCTTCTTCCGGGGTAGGCTCCGGTTCCGGCGTCACTTCTGGTTCCGGTGTCGAAGTCTCCTCTGAATTATCAAACTGCGTCACCGTTCCCGATTCAAACGAATTTTTATCCACATCCTCTTCATCGACATTATGGTTCTCCGCATAATCCTCAAATGCTTTTAGAATCATAACACTTGTGATGGTATCCTCCTGTGGTACATCATTAAAGCTCAATGCCCCCTGTGTAAAAGAACCATTATCCATATCCACCACAAACTGAAGGCGCGCCTTTACCCGGGATTCTTTGTACGTACAATATCCTGTAAATTCCACGATATCCTGTCCCTTTTTGGCTTTGAAATACCGCCAGTTTGCCTCATCAAAGAATTCTCCAAAGGCATCACCATATTTAATATTGGGATAAGCTTTCGGGCTTCCCTGTTTTACTGCTTTTACATGGATATCCTCTTCCTGAGATTTATTGGAAGTTTTTTCGTTTTTTCCTTCTTCTGATGTTTTCGTATCAGATTTATCTGATGAAGAATTTCCACACCCAGCAATCACAAAAGAAACGGCCATACACATAACAAGCAAACATAATTTTTTTCTCATGCTATCTTCCTCCCATAATAATCTTAGTTTTTCTGTTGTTAACTCGTTTTTTCTCACTTTTTCAAAAATTACATTTGTTCTGATTGTCTATGTCATTCCCTTTGGCCTCGTATTCATGGATGAACGGATCTTTTGAGGTACACGAAATAAGACGTCGTCCTCTTTCGTTATAGTTGGCCATTCTCTTCCCCAAGTCCTTACGGCAGCAAACCTCCCATGTCATACTGGATATCCCTTCACTCCAGGGTTCCTAAATTCTTTCGTTCTGCTTATCCATAAAGGGGCGTCATGATGCTCCTTTTATAAAATTATCCTTATTATATAGTAAATATTTTCTGCATAGCAAGGGTGAAAGAGGTTTTAATCATTCACACGGTGACACACGACGCCCGCTCGCACGATTACGGCCATAATAAAATCACATTTTAGTTTGGACGGATATTTTCAGACAGAACGCCATCACCTGATGAAGTATTTATCGCAAAAGAACAACAACCCAAATGATATCCACATATCATTTGGGTTGTCTGTATTCTATCAGGTAGAATTTCTTATAAGAATTTCAAATTATTTGCTTGCTTTAAAGTTCTTTGCTGCGTCGATAACGGCATCAAAGGCAGGTTTCTTGTCTGCGATGTCAGTACCGAAGAGCAATGGAGAACGGTCGGATCTCCAAGATGTACTGTCTGTCATTCCCCAGATAACTACTGCGGTGATGTTAGCACCTTTGGCTTTTTCTTCAAGAATCGCATTCATGATCTGACCATATGCTTTCGCACCGGCTTCATAAATAGCCTGCTTTTCTTCTGCTGTCGTAGTACTGTCAATCTTACCGTTGTTTGTGATATCAAGCTCAGTGATCTGAATCTCATAACCCTGTGCTGCAAATTTTTCAATTGCTTCTTTGTAGTTATCAACAGATCCGAGTTCATCATTCAAATGGCTCTGCATACCGATTCCGGCACAGATTTTTCCAACTTTGTTTACATCATCAACTTTATTGATGTTGTTGATCAATTCGATGATCTGAGCGGTTGTCTCAGGATCATATGTGTTGTAATCATTGTAAATCAGAGAGATGTCTGTACGGTCGCAAAGCTTAAGCACATCGTAAGCCCATACAAATGCTTTCTTTACATATTCACAGTCTGTCTTCATCTCAGTACCGAAGGAGTATTTCCACCAGTTCTCGCTTCCTACCTGGCCGCCTTCGTTGCTCATATGTGTATACTCGTTTACTACATCAAATGCATAAATAACATCTGCGTACTGGCTTGTCAAATAATACTGATATGCTGTACGAATAAACATTTCTTCACGAGCAAGGATAACATTCTTATCTGTTACCAATTTGCCATCCGGATTAAATCCTTCACAGAAAAATGCTTTTGGCATCTGCTGGTGCCACATAGGCATATGAACACGTACTTTAAGACCATTCTCTTTGCAGATTTTCAATACTTTATCTACAACGTCCATCGTAAGCTTCGGAACGATTACGTTTCCATTTGCATCTTTATTAGCAGCATAGTCGCCATAGTTTGCAGGAATGATATATCCGGATTCACTTGCAAGCAATGTCTCGCTATTGCTAATCATAGCATCTGCTTTCATCTCATTTCCGAGTGTAATACTGTTGAAATGATGTTTTACAAATTTTAATGTATTCTCATTCAAAAGATCAGAATACCCAAGGGCAGTTCCCAATGTACCGATGTACGGTGCATAAGTGTCTTTGATACTGGCAAGTGTCAGATCCGGTTCTGCCGGAGCGGATGTTCTTGTCAAAGTAAAGTCATCTACCAAGACATCATATTTTCCACCGCCATTTGTCTCAAAGTAAATCATGTAGCTATAGAATGTAGATGGAGCTACAAATGTAATTGTGAAATGTCTCCACTCATCTGCAGACAATAAATAATCTGTATCTGCCGGATAGTTTTCATATACTTCTTCGGCATCACTCGTTATTTTCTTTGCACCGGAGAAACGCATCCTTACTTCATCTCCGTCAAGGTCTTCTGCCTCGTCTTTTGTGATCTTAGCCCAGAAATCAGCTGTGTAAGTAGCACCTAATGTACCTACTGCAGAAAGATCGTATGCTGCACCATTCCATGCATGATAAGCACCCTCTTCATCCTTATCACGGAAGATACGCATAGATTTCTTACCTGTGCTTCCCGGACGAACTTCGTCGGATGCCTGCAACTCTACTTTATGAGTCTCGCCACCACGAGCATACCAGCCGCCGAATTCAGCGTCTTCAAAATCAAATGTCTTCTCAATCAATGGTTCGCCTGTTGGACGTGCTTCCTGATTGGTAGCTTCCAAGCCCGGACGTTTTGTCGGTTTCGGATCAACCGTAGGAGCTGCTGTAGGTGCTACGGTAGGTGCTACTGTAGGTGCTACTGTAGGTACTGTAGTAGGCGCTGTCGTTGGAGCCGGTGTCACTTTTTCCGCTTCCTTTACTTTTACGTTTACAGTCAGTTTTGTTGTCTTCTTGCCAACTTTTACTTTGGCAGTAATCTTTGCATTTCCTGCTTTTTTACCTTTGATTGTAAAAGCGGTTTTTCCATTTTTCTTTACGGTTGCGATTTTTTTCTTGCTTGTACTAACCGTCAATTTTTTCACTTTTTTCGCTTTGACATTTTTAATTTTTACTTTTTTCGTTTTTCCTGCTGTCACGGTTACTTTTTTTGTACTAAGTGCAGGTTTCTTTGCGGCATCTGCATTTGGTGCAGAAACCCCGGCCATGGAAACCACAAGAGTAACAGCAAGTGTTTTTGCTAAAATACTTTTGATGTTTTTTCGCATGTTTTAATACCTCCATTTTGTAAATTGCTTTTGTTTTAAAAAAGGTGCACATCTTATGGAAAGATGTACACCTTTCAGTTATCAAATGTTCAAAAACATTGATATCATTTCATATGAGATTACTCATTGAATGTTACTTCATAAATCTCGATTTTTGGAATACCAGCTGCATTTGTTGTTGTCTGGAATCCAAATCCATCGAAATCAGATGTTGGGATAAAAGAACCATCCTCTTTTTCCAAACCAAGGTTCAGTGTAATATAGCCATCTGCATCTGGTTCTACACCATATTTACCAACATTGCTAAAGAAATAAATTCCCCATGTCTTAGACCAGTCTGAATTGTGTCCACTTGCTCCGTCACCTGTTCCATTACCAACAGTTTCTGATGTACCAACTGTCAATTTAGAATATCCAGCAAATGCATTATAGTTTTCATCCTTTTTTGTTACAAGAGCACCAGTAGCGTTGTATGCTTTAATCTTAACATCAATTGATTTGTATGTTTTAGAAGCATCATAACCAACATTCAAACTTTCAAAAGATGTGTATCCGTTTGCGTCCAATGTTTTAATTGGTTTAGCTGCTGGAGCCTCTGTAGGATCCTTTGTTTCTACATCAGCTGTATCAACATTAGAAGTTTCTACATTAGAAGTTTCTACATTAGAAGTTTCTGTGCCTCCAGTCTCGTTACCAGCGTTTCCGTTATTAACGAATTTGATTCCGTAAATAGTAGCTGTTCTTGCAGCAAATTCTTTATCATTTCCATCTTTATCAGATTTCAATGTAATACCAACTAGAACTGCTTTTTTAACCTTTGCAGCATTTCCGAATACTTTCTCAAGGTTGTAAGTAATTGTCTTAGAACCGTCAGCATTTTCTACAGTCTTAGAAGCAGCGCCCCAAACATCTTTCTTATCCCAGAAATATTCTGGATCTGTAGAACCGCCCCAAGTCAAGAAGGCGATTTCAGCATCTGTCTTGATAGTAAGTTCAAGATCTGTGTAAGCAGAAAGATCTACCTTACCTTTTTTAACTGGGTCAATGTACCAAGCGATACCATTGTTGTAGCAGTCACCTGTCTTTTTAGCCCATGCATAACTAGAATAGCTTACAGTATCATCTGTGTTGAAGATTGCTGTACCATAGTTACCTACTTTAGACCACTCTGTAGCAGCTTCTTCACGAAGGTTCAACTCAGGCATCTGTTTTGCTGGAGTTGATGGTTTGGCAGGCTGTACTGGCGCTGTAGGTGCTGGTGTAGGCTCTTCTGAAGGTGCTGTTGTAGGTGCTGTAGTAGCACTTGCACTTGCTGCTGGTGTAGCACTTGCGCTAGCTGCTGGTGTAGCACTTGCGCTAGCTGCTGGTGTAGGTGCTGTAGTAGCAGGTGTAACAACTTTCTTCTTAGCCTTTGTTACTTTAACTTTCAAAGTAAGTTTTGTTGTCTTCTTGCCAACTTTTACTTTTACAGTTACTTTTGTGGATTTTCCTGCTTTCTTACCTGTTACTTTGAATGCAGTTTTTCCGGCTTTCTTTACAGTAGCGATCTTTTTGTTTTTGCTCTTTACTGTAAGTTTTTTCACCTTTTTAGCTTTTACGTTTTTGATAGTTACTTTTTTGGTTGCTCCTTTAGCTACGGAGATGGATTTGCTTGAAAGTTTGATCTTCTTAGCTGCGTCTGCATCTGTAGAAGCAACGCCAACCATAGATACGGTCAAAGCAACTGCCATAACTTTTGCTAAAGTTCTTTTGAAATTCTTTTTCAAAACTCTTACCTCCATTTTTTATTTATTTAATAATATCCCCTGAGGTTCCCCCACCCTGTCTGGGTGGTAGAGAGGGCTTAACCGATGCCAGGTATTACATCCGTACCGCCCTCAAAACCAAGGATTATTATTACAGAATTATTTTGCAGCCTGTGCTGCTTTTTCTGCAGCCTCTTCTGCTTTTGCTGTTGTCTTTGTCACAAACTTGATGGAGTAAATATAGTAATGATATACTGGTACATCATCATCCCACTCAACCAATGGCTTGTTTGTTCCAAGAGATACATAGCCTGTGTTAGAGTAGTCATTCTGCATACTGTCTTCAATATCGATCTCACAAGGTTCTACGCCTCTTGGTCCGATGGAAGTTCCCTTAGGAATCACACCATCTTTGATATTTGTATTTCCATCGATATAGGTTGCTTTGTCGATTTCCGGATACTTTTTCAAGAAATCTTCCACTTTAACATCCTCACGCTGTGGACGATATGGATGAGCTCCCTCAAAGAACGGATAACTGCTTACGGATGATTTCTTATACCATTCACTGTCATTCTCCGTATCATGTGTAAATCCGGCATCCCAAGTATCGAAGTTCATCTGTCCCCATACATTTCCGGTAACAACAATTCTCTCATACTGAGAAAGATCGATGTTTTCCGGAAGTTTGAAGAAGTTACGCTGATTATTCTTTGTAAAGCGCATATCCATAACTTCTACCATTTCTTTGTTCTCACCGGAACCGGATTCAACCAAAGCGGTTTCAATTTCAGCGTCTGACCAGTCTTTTACAAGCATACCGGCAAGATCTTTACCGGATATCGTAATATCCTGAGCCTCTGCTGCTTTGTATACAGTAAGTTCGATACTCTTGCTGAGTGCTGCCTTGTATTTTGAAGTAGCGGTTATTGTTACTTTTACTTCTGACTGTCCTGCCGGGAATACAAAATCATCTGCTACAGATACTTTACCACTTGCATTTACAGTTACCTTATCGTTTGTTGTAGTCCATGTAAGACCTTTCTGAGTTGTGTTTGCCGGTGTGTAAGTTGTGTAAATCTGAGCATTACCACCGTTAGCAACACGACCGGTTGTTACATCTTTACTTTCTTCAAGAGAAATCTTGAAGTCTGTTACCGGAATATCTTCCTCGATCAAACTCAAGTTATCGATATACCATGTAGTGTGCATTTTGTTTGTAGCATCTGTTGGATTTCCCTGATAGGTAGTACCCCATACAAGGTCGAATTTTGTCTGATTTGCCAAAGTAGCATCCAAATCATTGATGTAAGTTGTATCAAAGCTTACAGAACGATTAGCAAATCCTACTTTTCCGTCTGCTTCCTTCTCTTTGAATCCTGTTGTACAAGAATCTTTTGCATAATGTGTGTTTGCTTCGGCCGGTTTCCATGTGTTATCATGATAGCCTGGGAAGTATGCACCATTTTCTTTGGATTCGTTACCATTGAAAAGTTTTACACCATAATCTGCTTTTGTACCGGTTCCCATAGGGTTGTTGATACCGAAACGAAGTGTGGTGTCTTCATCAGCAGCACCTGCTGCTACTTTTTCGCCCTTGTTATTAACATGAGCAGAAGCGGATTTATTTGCATCAGCGGCGAACTTATCTTTTTTGTTCATTTTGCCATACTGATCCAAATATACATAAATTGTTTTGTAAGTAACATCACTGGATGTAGATACTACACGAAGGTCAGCAGAAGCACCACTAAAGCTTCCCATTGTTTTTCCGGTTGTATCTTTCAATTTAGAAAGATCAATGTTAAAGATAGGAGCGAAGTCATATGCTGATTCTGTACCATTCAAATCAACTTCCAAACATTTGTTAGAAGCATCTTCTGGATCCTGTACTACTTTCATCGTACCGGAGTTCTTGTCTGCAGAAGTGTATTTCCACTCTGTTCCTACAGGATAACTTTCGAAATCTTCTACGAGTGTTTTCTTTCTCGTATCCGGTGTAGCTGTCGGAGCTGGTGTCTTATCGCTCTTAAACTTAACAACATTTACTTTTACAACAGCTTTTTTACCGCTTCCGTCAGTAGCCCGTGCAATAACATTGGCTTTACCAATTTTACGGGCGATAACGGTTGCTTTCGTACCATTTCCTACTACTTTGAGGATGGATCCTTTGTTTGTGGACCATTTCAAAGATTTACGTGTTGCTTTTTTCGGAGAAACGGAAGCTTTGATCACCATGTTACGACCGTTCATAATGGTAAAAGTGTTCTTTACGGCTTTCAGTTTGTCCGTATATTTAGGATAAACTTTCGTTTTCTGTCCATTCTTTTCTACAATCTTGTAGTTAGCACTTGACCATGTCGAAGTTGCGTTCTTGGAGATAGCAACTTTCTTTACAGGAGTACCAATCTTGACTTTGATCGTAGCTTTTTTCTTTGCATTCTGCTTGGATGTTACTGTAATCTTTGCAGAACCTTTGCTCTTGCGTGCCTTAACAACACCTTTTGAGCTTACGCTTACGATAGAAGCTTTGCTTGATTTGTATGTAACCTTTTTACTTGCTTTTTTAGGTGTCACAGAAACCTTCAGTTTCTTTGACTGTCCTTTTTTCAGCACAAGGATTCCTGATCCGCCAACTTTGACCCCAATGGTGACTTTTTTTACTTTTTTAGCCGCCTGAGAATCAACGGAAGATACAGTCAAAGATGTGATTACCATCGCGAATACGAGCATCGCTGTCACAAATCTTCTGAAATACTTGGCTGACTGTGTACCGATTTGTCTCATCGTAATACCTCCTAAATTGTTTTGTGTTTCATTGCAGAAAAACTCCAATACATCCGCAATGATATTTAAATCGATTATAACACTACCCGACATAATATGCAAGGGTGTTTTTAAATTTTGTAAAAATTACAACCAATTTTTTCTTGTTTTTTTTACAATTTGTTCATATCTTACATATTTTTGCCCGGCAGAAAGTCAGATGCATCTAAACTCTTCTTTTTTTTAATATATGAAATATTTTTGTCAGCATTATGGCGAATTTTATTCTTTTTTCTTGACGTTGGGATAGGATTGGATATAAAATCAGAATATACCATTTTACCAAAGGAGTTTTTACTTATGGACAATTCATTATTGGAAGCCATCCACGATACATTTTCCCTGGAATCCAAGGACATAAACCTGTATGCGCCTTTGACGCTCGCTTATATCGGGGATGCTGTTTTTGAGATCATTATAAGGACCTTGATCGTAGAAGAAAAATCCGGAACCGTAAAAAAACTGCACCTTCGTTCCAGTAAACTTGTGAATGCCAAGGCGCAGGCAGATCTTCTGGCCGCCATCGAGGACCATTTGACAGAAGAAGAACTTTCCTATTATAAAAGGGGGCGCAATGCCAAACCGCATTCGGTCGCCAAAAATGCCAATCTTCATGATTATCACACCGCGACCGGTTTTGAAGCATTGATCGGATACCTCTATCTCTCCGGTCAAATGACACGCGCCCTGGAACTCGTCCACCTGGGATTGGAGTCTATAAAAGAGTCATAATCAGATGCATGATCGGTGCCACACCGAAAAATCCCGGGAATAACAGGATTGCGCCGACAAATATGCCGATCACCGTAAGGCAGAGTGCAAATCGTACTCTGCTCATCGGGATACAAACTGCCAGAAGCACTCCAAAACTTACAATTCCTCCCGCGATCAGATGCATCGTCGATAAAATCAGTTCTGATAACGAAAACCATTCTCCCACCAGTGTAATCGCAACCAGACTTCCTACCATACAAATTGCCGCCGGCAAGGAAACGCGCAGGACATTTCGCAGGAACCCCTTCGGTATCGTCTCTTCATGATGTTCCAAAGCAAGTACAAAACTCGGAATTCCGATGGCGGTCCCTCCGATCAGACTGAGCTGGATCGGAATAAACGGGTAGGATTTTCTCAATATAATATAAATAATACACAAAAGGATGGAATATATCGTTTTCGTGAGATACAATGCGCTTACACGCTCAATGTTGGAAATGATTGTTCGTCCTTCCCCCACGATCTGTTTCATCGAGGCAAAATCGGAATCCAGCAGCACGATATGCGCAATCTGCTTTGCCGCATCACTTCCCGCCGCCATAGCAATACCACAATCCGCATCTTTCAGGGCCAGAACATCATTCACACCATCGCCAACCATTCCGGTCACATTGCCCTCTGCTTCCAGCGCTTTTACGATCGCCTGCTTTTTCTCCGGGCTCACGCGCCCAAATACTGTATATTTTCCAATGATCTTCTGCAGTTCTTCTTCCTCTTCCGGGAGTTCTCTGGCGTCAATATAATGTTTCGCTTCCGGCAGTCCTGCACGCACACCCACGACGGAAACCGTCAATGGATTGTCACCGGACAAAATCTTGATCTGAACATTTTTATCGCGGAAAAAGGCAAATGTCTCTGCTGCATCTGCTTTGATGATATCAGACAAAACGACAAATCCCACTTCTTTTTTATCGTGTGTTAAAAGGAGGACACGCATTCCCTCTGCCGCGTACACTTCTGCGCGGGCAAGAATCTTTCCATTTTCGGTCAGATATTCCGGGGCACCCAGTCGATAATCCCCTTTTCCCACGATCGTTACACGCATATGCTTGCGGCTGGAGCTAAATGGTACCTTTTCGGCAACCGATGCCCCTTTTGTCTCGGGAAAATATCTCCGCAGTGCGTCTGTCGTTGCATTGGTTTCTTCAAACGCATAGGCAAGAATACCCAAAATTTCTTTCATATCTTTTTCTTCGGACAACGGTACAAGTTCTTCTACCTGCAGATCTCCTGTCGTGATAGTCCCCGTCTTATCGAGGCACAAAACATCCACTCTCGCAAGTGCTTCGATGGCTTCCATTTCCTGCACCAATGCATTTTTCTTTGCCAGACGGCCCACGCCGAGAATAAACGAAATACTGGTAAGAAGGACGAGGCCTTCCGGAATCATTCCGATCACACCGGCTACCATATTTACGATAGAATCGGATAACGTATTGCCGGCGGAGTAGTGCTGAATAAAAAAGAGAAGCAGACCGATCGGAATGAGCGCATAACTTACATATTTAATAATTTTTCCGATTGCATCCTGCATTTCCGAAGTCGCGCGCCGTTTGGTCTTTGCCTTTTTTACAAGCTGCGTCGCATAATTTTCTTCTCCCGTATGTAACACTTTGGCGACCGCACTTCCTGCCACCACGTCGCTTCCTGAGTACACAAAGTCACCTTTTCTCTTCTGAACAGCGAGGGATTCTCCCGTTAAAAGTGATTCATTGACTTCCATCCCATCCGTTTCCAAAATTTCACAGTCCACCGGAATCTGATCCCCCAGCAAAAACTGCACGGTATCACCCTCCTGCAGAAGTTCGATGTCACATTTACAAAATTCTCCATTTTTATATCGTCTTGCTTTTGTCGCTGTAACAACCGACAGCGCATCTATGATTCGTTTTACCTTTAATTCCTGTCCGATCCCGATTACAGCATTGGTAATGACAATCCCCATAAACAACATATTTTTGTATTGACCTGACACCAGGATGAGCCCTGCCAGCACAAGGTTCAAAAAGTTGAAGTATGTAAATATATGCGACGAGATAATTTCCCACCGGCTTCGTGATGCGGTTCCCTTCATAGGCGTTTCCTCCGTGTAAATCCGAATCCTAATCCCTTATAAAATAAAAAGGAAATGACAGGCTTGTAACCATTCATTTCCTCTCTCTAAAGCTAGCGACGGGAATCGAACCCGTGACCTCTTCACTACCAATGAAGTGCGCTACCGACTGTGCCACGCCAGCTGAATCATTTATAACAATCCATGGACTATTCTATCAAAGTATGTTGATTCTGTCAACAAAAACTTACCAAAATGCCATAAGTTTTTTCTTGATGCGCTGAAGGGCATTGTCAATGGATTTGGGTGTTTTTTCCAGTTCTTTTGCAATCTGCTGATAATTCATGCCGTCGACGTAAAGATTGACCACTTTCTGCTCAAACTCACTGAGATTCTGACGAATGTACTGCTCGATCTTTCCCACACGCTCCCGGTCGATCAAGATATCTTCGGGATTGGACACGCCGACCCATTCGAGCATTTCACCAAGTGTCGCTGCCCCATTTTCCTCATTTCCGCGCGCTTCCACCGGAATATCGAGTGAAATGTACGTGTTAAGCGGCGAATTTTTAAGGCGGTTTGCCCCTTTTACGGCATTATAAAGCTGGCGGTCGATGCAGACGCTCGCAAAACTGCGGAATACGGTCTCTTTTTCCACATCATAATCACGTATGGCTTTGTAAAGTCCGATCATGCCTTCCTGAATCAGATCGTCATTGTCGCCGCCGATCAGATACAGTGCCCGCGCTTTTTTCCGCACGAGATTTTTGTATTTTTCAAGCAGATAATCGGTTCCTTCTTTTTCTCCCCCACGCACGCGACGGATGATTTCCTCGTCGGTAAGTGTTTCGAACCCACTCATTTCCATTTTCCGTTAAAATCCCTTTCTTTGACGCACAATCTCATAAGCAAGTACCCCGGCCGCCACGGAAGCGTTCAGAGAATCGATGTCCCCTGCCATCGGAATGCTTGCCACGTAATCGCAGTGTTTTCGGACAAGCTGCGACACGCCGGCTCCTTCATTTCCGATTACAAGCCCAATCGGTCCTTTAAGGTTATTACGGTACATGATCTCGCCGTCCATATCCGCGCACACAAACCACAATCCGCGCTCTTTTAATTTTTCCATCTCAGCGGAAAGATTGGTAACTTTTGCCACCGGCGTATAATGAATGGCTCCCGCAGAAGCTTTTACTACCGTCGCAGTCAAACCTACCGCGCGGCGCTTCGGAATGATCACACCATGTGCGCCGGCAAGGTTTGCGGTTCGGATGATCGCTCCGAGGTTATGCGGATCTTCAATCCCATCCAACAGGAAGAAAAAGGGATCTTCGCCCCGTTTTTCCGCCAATGCAAACATATCTTCCACCGTACTGTAACGGAATGCTGACAAGTTCGCCACAACTCCCTGATGTTTCCCTGACTCACTCATATGATCCAAGCGTTCTTTTGGTACAAAATCCACCATAACTCCGGCTTTTTTTGCCTCGCGGAGAATGCTCAGCACCGGTCCGTCCTGACATCCTTTGAGCACAAACAGTCTCTCGATCAATTTTCCTGCGCGAAACGCCTCCATTACGCTGTGCCGGCCTTCCAGCCGCAGTTCATTTTCCTGATTTTCCATGATTTTTCCTCTTTCCTATGTGATATCGTTAATATACCATTTTAATTTTCCGGCATCTCCGTCCTCCACAAGTGCCCGCGCCATAATATACGGCTTTTCCGTCATGCGAATCGTGATACCTTCCCCCATTAAATTTTGTAAAAAATATCCATCTTCAAACAAAACCGCTTCGTCGTCCGTCACTCCCAGATAATGGCATATAGATTCTGCCACTTTAGCCGCATCTTCCGGCGCACAGATCATTTCCTGCACCTCATATCGATCCTCCTCATGTGTCACAACAGCGACACCATGGATCATCGTCTCATTTCGCAGCACAACGACTTTTCCCCCGAGTGTCTTGGTTTCTTTCATCAAAGTATCGTAATATTTGACATCGCGGTAAATATAGGCATCAAATTCACTCGCATATAATTGGGCGTTTGCAAATTCCACCGCCCGCTCCTTCAACTGGCTGTCAAGATGCGAAAAGGAACCTGCATGGTACCATTTGTGCCGTCTCCCTTGAATTTCCATCTGTTTTCGGTAATACACTCCTTGGAATCCAAAAGGTTTATAAATTTCTTCGTTTGCCGGCGACAAAAACGCATACGGCGCTCCCTCGTTTCTTGCATCCATCATTCCCTGATACAAAAGCATTTTCATAAACCCTTTATGCCGCCATTCCGGAGCTGTCGCAACGCCCTCGATATAAGGACATTTCACTTTTTCTCCCTGAATCACGAGGGTGTAATAATTAAAAAATATCATGCTTACCAGATCATGTCCTTCGTATTTTGAATATACCACAGTATGATCGGCTCTTTCTTTAAAATAGAAATCAATATAGGCATCGTTGTCGCCAAATATTTTCTTCCATAACTGCCTATGGTTCATAGTCCGGCTCCTTTACTGTTATTCTAAGATGCATACCGCCTGCGCCGAGATTCCATCTCCGCTTCCGGTAAATCCCAGTCCTTCTTCTGTCGTAGCTTTTATATTGACCTGATTCAATTCAAGTCCCAGCGTATTCGCAATATTTTCGCGTATTTTCGGGATATATGGCGCCATTTTCGGCCGCTGCGCGATGATCGTCGCATCAATATTTCCTACTGAATATCCATTTTCTTCCAATAATTGATCAACGTAAGCCAGCAGGCGCACGCTCGATATCCCTCTATATCTTTCGTCCGTATCCGGAAAATGCGTCCCAATGTCACCAAGCGCTGCCGCTCCCAGCAGCGCATCCATGATCGCATGAAGCAGGACATCCGCGTCAGAATGCCCGAGCAGCCCATACTCATACTCTATTTTCTCTCCCCCTATGATCAAATCGCGGTCTTCCACCAGCCGATGCACGTCGTAACCCATTCCAATCCGCATAAGCCTTCCTCCTTACTTCTTCTAATTGGATCGTAACCATTTCTGAATAGTTACATGATAACAAAAAACCGAAGAAGATTCAAGGGGTTTTGGAATTTCTTGTGTGTGGGGTTTTTGGCTTCAGCGCGACTGGGAAAGGCAACGGATTTCGGCGATTTCTCTGATTTTGGTTGCCTTTTTAGCTTCTTGCCAGCGGTAAAGGCAACGGATTTCGCCGAGTTTCCCTTTTTTTGGTTGCCTTTTTGGCTTCTTGCCAGCGGTAAAGGCAACGGATTTCGCTCGGTTTCCCTTTTTTCGTTGCCTTTTGGCAACCATACTCGCTTTAAAGGCAACGGATTTCGGTGATTTCTCTGATTTTCGTTGCCTTTTTGGCTTCTTGCCAGCGGTAAAGGCAACGGATTTCGCCGAGTTTCCCTTTTTTGGTTGCCTTTTGGCAACCATACTCGCTTTAAAGGCAACGGATTCCGGTGATTTCACTGATTTTCGTTGCCTTTTTAGCTTCTTGCCAGCGGTAAAGGCAACGGATTTCGCTCGGTTTCCCTTTTTTGGTTGCCTTTTGGCAACCATACTCGCTTTAAAGGCAACCTATTTCGGCGATTTCTCTGATTTTCGTTGCCTTTCCTTTTTCGCACAAAAAAAGAATGTCTTTCGACATTCTTTTTAGTAGCGGGAAAGGGATTTGAACCCCCGACACCACGGGTATGAACCGTGTGCTCTAGCCAACTGAGCTATCCCGCCATATATTGCGAAGCTGCTTTTTAGTGATAAATGGGACCTACAGGGCTCGAACCTGTGACCCTCTGCTTGTAAGGCAGATGCTCTCCCAGCTGAGCTAAGATCCCATTTGGTGTATCGCTTATCAGCAGCACCATTGACTATTATATATGGTGTTCATCTTTTTGTCAATAGTTTTTTTAAAAAAATTGGGACATTTTTTCAGCGACATTTTAATGCTGCTTTCACGCCTCGAAAATTCGCCCTTTTCTTATCCAAACAGTGCCATAAAGGTTCCTCGCGCAAAGAAACTGAGGCAGAACATGATTGTTCCGGCTACCAAAACACCGCCCATGCAGGCGAGGACACTTTTCTTGAATCCCATGTCAAGGATACTGGCTGCAAGGGTTCCTGTCCACGCACCGGTTCCCGGAAGAGGGATTCCAACGAAAAGAAGGAGCGCTACAAACAATCCCTGACCGGCTTTCTCCTGCAGTTTCTTACCGCCTTTTTCGCCTTTTTCAAGGCAGAACGAAAAGAACTTGCCGATTACAGGCTTGTCCGCTCCCCAGACAAGAATTTTTCTTGCAAACAAATAAATAAATGGTACCGGAATCATATTTCCAATTACGGCAATCAGGATGGCAAGCCAGAGTGGCTGTGCGTCCCAAAGTACGGCGTAAGGGATTGCTCCACGAAGTTCAATGATAGGAACCATTGAGATCAATCCTACAAGTATCATTTTCTTAAACATAATTATTTTCCTTTCAAATTTGCTTTTTGATTTTGTTTCTTTATGACTATTTAGGGATTTTTACAATTTCTATCGAAATCTCGCCATTTGGCAAAAATTCCATCCAGGCATAGGTGCATTCAAAACCGCTTTGGCGCGGGCGTGAAATGCTGCCCGGGTTGAGAACGGTCATTTGGCTGCTCTGCTCAACAAACGGCACATGTGTGTGTCCGTAAAGGACAACATCTGCCTCATTTTGAAGCGCCCAGTACTTTAATACATCGACGCCACGCTCAACGTGCTGGTTGTGTCCGTGCGTCATTGCGATCTTATGGCCATGCAGACGGAACACATTTTCCGTGCGCAGGCTGGAATATGTGTCGCAATTTCCGCGAACCAGATAAACCGGTCCTTTCACCATAAGGCTGAGTTCCTCGGCGGCATCCCCGACATCACCGAGATGGAATAATCCGTCGATCTGATCCTGATTTTTACGAATGATATCATACATCCGATCATTTTTTCCATGTGAATCACTAAAAACGATATATTTCGCCATTCTTTCCTCCCACGTTATGCCTGTTCGTTTAACTTTTCAACCATCTTGCGGAGTGCGATACCGCGGTGACTGATCTTATTTTTCTCCTCCGGCAGCAATTCTCCGGTTGTACAACCTCGCTCCGGCAGATAAAAGATGGGATCATATCCAAAGCCATGTGTGCCTTTCGGTTCGTGAGCAAGTTTTCCTTCAATCACGCCTTTGGTCGTGATGACATTGCCGTCCGGATACGCACAGGCGATCACACAGACAAAACGTGCGTCGCGCTTTTCTTCCGGCACACCTTCACAGCGTTTGAGAAGATCAGCATTTTTGATGTCATATGACGTGTCTTCGCCGAGATAACGTGCCGAATAGATTCCCGGCTCGCCATTCAGATAATCCACTTCAAATCCGGAATCATCTGCCAGAACCATCTCACCTGTCATTTCACAGATTGCCTTCGCTTTGATGATAGCATTTTCCTCAAAAGATGTTCCGTTTTCCTCAATTTCTGTATGAACATCAAGGTCTTTGAGAGAAAACACATCGTAGCCTTCTCCCAAAATCTGTTTAATTTCCACAACCTTTCCTTGATTGTGTGTTGCAAATATCAATTTTTTTCCCATTTGTTTCATTCCCTGTGTAAAAATTTCGGTCAAATTTCGACCTTAATACGACTAGTATATATGTTGTCCGGAAAAAGTGCAAGCCCTTTCGATATATTTTTCCTATTTTTACTGATCCTTTGCCGGTCTTCTCGGTGGCTTGATTCCCATATATTGGTAAAGGTAGGTTTTCATCATACCATTGTAGATTTTACGGTTTTTGTCTGCCTTTTTGCCGATCATTTTCTGGGCTTCCTCATAACCGCTCAGAAGGAAAAATGACCACGTATCATTTTCTTTGATGATCTGACCGATACTGCGGTACAGCATTTCCATCTGTTTTTTGTCGGAAAGACGCTCACCGTATGGCGGATTGGATACAACAAAACCGTATTTTTTCGGCGAGCTGAAATTGATGATGTCACGGCGTTGGAAATGAATCTTGTCTTCCACGCCGGCAAGCGCCGCATTGGCACGCGCCATTTTAAGCACTTCATCGTCAATATCGTAGCCCTGAATCTGCACTTCGGCATCCTCGCAGACCATATCCTGTGCCTCTTCCACGACACCGTACCATTCTTTTTTCGGAATCAGGTTGTCCCATTCTTCGGACAAAAATTCGCGGTTTAATCCCGGTGCGATCCGGCACGCGATCATAGCCGCCTCGATCGGGATCGTACCACTTCCGCAAAAAGGATCAACAAGAATGCGGTCCTTCTTCCACGGCGAAAGCAAGAGCATCGCCGCCGCCAGCGTTTCCGTCACTGGCGCCGGTGCGGTGTATCGGCGGTAACCACGTTTGTGCAGTGATACTCCCGTCGTATCAAGAGATACGGTCACGATATCTTTCATAATATTAATGCGGAGTGGATAAGAGGCCCCGTCTTCGGCAAACCAGCTGACCCGGTACGTCCGCTTGAGGCTTTCCACCATCGCTTTTTTTACAATGCGCTGTATGTCCGATGGACTGAACAATTTACTATTGACGGAGGTTGCTTTCGTCACCCAGAACTTTCCATTTTCAGGAATGTAGTGTTCCCATGGAATCGCCTTACAGGCTTCAAATAATTCATCAAATGTCTCCGCCTTAAATTCTGCCACTTTGAGTAGAATACGCTCTGTCGTGCGAAGGAAAATATTTCCACGACAGATTCCTTCGGCATCTGCCAGAAAGGTGACTTTTCCATTTTCCACTTTTGAAATTTCATATCCAAGATCGTTGATCTCGCGTTTTAATACCGCTTCCATGCCAAAATGGCAGGGCGCGATCAACTCAAATATTTCTTTGCCCATCGTACTCTTTTTTTCCTTTCTTTTTCCAAATCCGGTAGCTTTCGAAGCCGCCGGCAATACTTGCCGCATGGTACCCAAGCCGGTTCATCTCGCGGGCTGCGTACATGCTCTGATTTCCGCGGTCACAGTAAAAGATCAAATACGTAAACTGGTGCCGCCACCCCTCTTTTTCCTGTTCCCATCGTTCGTACGGAATATTGACCGCTCCCTTGATGTGCTCTTCCTGATATTCTTCGCGTTCCCGTAAATCAATGAGAATCGTCCCTTCTCTTGCCTGCCACGAAGCCAGCTGACGGATCGAGATAATCGAAAAACTCATAGTATCACGTTCTTTTTCTTTTATTATATGCGGGTTTTCGACAAAATGTGACACTCGCATGACCGCAAAAGAAAGGCCGCCTCCGGAATGGTGACGGCCCGTTCGTTTTTCATTTCTTACAGTCAGCACAACGGCTTAGTTGTCATGGTGACAATTGGAACTGTTCGTAGAATTGGAAGCATTGGATGCGTTCGATGAATTCTTAGAACTGTTTTTCGAAGAATTCTGTGCACGATTTTTCGCCTTATTCTTTGAACTGTTTGAGCTGTTTGTACTATTTGTACTGTTTTGATTTGAATCGTAATCGTCTAAAAAGTTTTTCGCCATTTTTAAACCCTCCTGTCAACAATGTTTTGTTACAGGAGATAGTATCTGCGATTTCTTATTTCTTATGCAATTCAAGCTTTTCCAACAGAACCAAATAATTCCATTTTTTCTTTTACTGTTGCTTTGATTGCCTCTGCTCCCGGAGCAAGAAGTTTACGAGGGTCAAATCCTTTTCCTTCGAGATCTTTTCCTGCTTCAATGTATTTACGTGTAGCAGCCGCGAAAGAAAGCTGGCACTCTGTATTTACATTGATCTTGGACACGCCAAGGCTGATTGCTTTCTTGATCATGTCTTCCGGAATACCTGTACCTCCGTGAAGTACGAGTGGCATTTCTCCTGTCAGCTGCTGAACAGCATCCAGCGTCTCAAAGCTGAGTCCTGCCCAGTTTTCCGGATATTTTCCGTGAATATTTCCGATTCCTGCTGCCAGCATCGTTACGCCAAGGTCAGCGATCATCTTACATTCTTTTGGATCTGCACATTCGCCGGCTCCGATAACACCATCTTCTTCTCCACCGATAGAACCAACTTCTGCTTCGATTGACATTCCTTTTTCTTTACAGATCGCTACCAATTCTTTTGTCTTTGCCACATTTTCTTCGATTGGATAATGAGATCCGTCAAACATGATTGAAGAAAATCCTGCTTCGATACAAGCTTTGGCACCTTCGTAGCTGCCGTGGTCAAGGTGAAGGGCAACCGGAACTGTGATATTCAGCTCTTCCAGCATACCATTTACCATGCCTACAACCGTTTTGTATCCACACATATATTTTCCGGCTCCCTCAGATACACCAAGGATAACCGGTGAATTGCACTCCTGTGCTGTGAGAAGAATGGATTTTGTCCACTCCAGGTTGTTGATGTTGAACTGACCTACTGCATATTTACCTGCTTTTGCTTTTTTGAGCATTTCTTCTGCTGATACTAACATCTTTCTTCCTCCATTTCTTTTTTTATTTTTGGTCTGCTTACACAGACTTATCGTCCACAACATTTTTTGTATTTCTTGCCGCTTCCGCATGGACACGGATCATTTCTGCCAATTTTTGGTTCTTCGCGGCGGATCGTACCGGAATTTTTCTGCTTGCGGTACAATTCTTTTCTGCGCTCCGCACTCAGGATCGAATCCCACTGTGGCAGTGTGTACAGCCATTCGGCATTGCAGTCTACCATATTATAATACAATTTTTCGCAGTCAATATCCAATTTAATCTCGGTATCTTTTTCCATCGTATCGATTGGATTTGGCTCTTTCAAACTATCATTGATTCCATCCAGGAAACCAACCATCATAGAAAGCGGTACTTCGTACTTCTCTGCCAGTCCTTCTACGGTTCCGGTCACAACTTCTGTCGGATTGGTCAAAAGTTTTTCATAAATGCCCTTTTCCAACTGGAAGTAATTGTTCCAAAGCTGCTCTCCTTCTTTTGAATTCTGCATTTCTTCACTATATGCGTACTCACGCCATTCTTGTAACAATGACATAATTTAATTCCTCCTGCGATTTTGCAATTTTCGTTAGGTATTCCCTTTTTTCATTGTATCACACTTTTTAATGACAAGCAATTCTTTTATTTCAAAAAGGCATCGACACCATCGGCAATTCCTTTTACCATCTTTTTCTGGTAAGAAGCAGATGCCATTTTCAGGTCTTCGGCGCGGTTGCTCATAAATCCCATCTCAATGATCGTAACAGGGACTTTGCACCAATTGATGCCCGTCATCGTGTCGGTGTACATTACTCCGCGGTTTTTGGCACCTGTCGCCGCACAATATTTCCGAATCATTTTCTTAGAAAATTTCTGGCTGGCTTTGCGCACCTTTTTCGACATATATTTGTTGTTTCCTGTCGGAGCGATTGACAATGCACCGCTTACCGAAGTGCTTTCCGAAGAGTTCGCATGAATGCGGATAAATGCATCTGCCTTTGCCGCATTTGCCACTTTTGCACGCTCTACGTTGGAAATGTTGACATTGTGCTTTGTGCGCACCATGACTACTTTATAGCCTCTCGCCACCAGCTCTTTCTTTACTTTTTTCGCCACCTGCAGATTCAACTGATATTCACCAAGTCCGCTTGCTTTTCCCGATGTCCCGGATGTTACCTTTGCTTTTTTCGTCGAAGAGCCCGGGCCGTTTGGCTCCAACGAACTGTTTCCGCGCAGCTGATGTCCGGCATCGATTGCCACCACTTTCTGTCCGTCTTTTGTCGCCGCCTGTGTCACTCCTCCGGTCATCATTACTCCCAGGATCAAACCTGCTGCCAATACTCGTAATTTCATTTCTTTCCCTTCCTTTCATTTTCATTGTACCTACAAAAAAAGAGCAAACACATAATGCATTTGCTCCTTCATGCGGAGTATGGGACTTGAACCCACACGTCTCAGAGACACATGATCCTTAGTCATGCCTGTCTGCCAATTCCAGCAACTCCGCATACCACAGTCAAGCCGCGTCCACGACTTGACTGCTTGACTATTGTATCAAATAATTTTCCTTCTGTCAAGGATTTTTTTGATTTTTGTTGATTATTTTTCAAAAATAATTTTTGTTATTGTAACACTTCCCTTATATCCGGCTTGTCCAGCATTGATAACAACATAAGGATCTGTTCCCGCTGCCTCTTTCACTTTAGCAAGATTTACAATAAATACGCCTTCTTCGTTCACGCGATATTGCGGATCTGCCACTTCTTTACCATCTACTTTGTGTCCCACAATTCCATGGAACTCAAATGTTGGATCCGATGCCGTAAATTCAATTCGGCAAGTGCTGTATTTTGAAAAATCGACATCTTCCGGCAATAACACTTTTGCTGTAGGTGCCCACTGAGACATGCCTTTTTCCACATAACTTACAGGACTTGGAAGTGTAGTTACAACACTTTTTTCGCCTACTTTAACAGAAGTATAGGTAAAGGTTCCTTTAAATCCAGCAGTTGCTGTACCAACGTGCATATACACCGTGTCATCTTCACCAATTTTTGCAAATGCTGCTTCATCAATCGTAATCTCGATGCTTCCTCCGGTTTTTCCATATGCATCCACAATAGCCGTCGAATCCCATTTAACTCCGGTCTTTAATCCGACATTGAATCCCTGTGTGGCTGCAACATCCTTATCGCCCTCCACAGCTGTATAATTCAATACAATTTTACATCCGGGAAGTAATTTTTCCTTATCAATTTCAAAGATTCCCATCGAACTAAATTGAGCGAAACCATTCGGTGCATAAGCAAAAGAAGCTCCCTCTCCAAGGGCACTGCCTTCCAGCACCAACTTTGTCTCTTCCGGCTTCGTAACATCTTTTGTCTCAACGTCTGACGTCTCTGCTCCCGGTGTCTCTGCTCCCGGTGTTTCCGGTTCGGATGGTTTCGGTGTTTCGGCAGGCGCAATCGGCTCAATTGTAATATCCGGCACCGTCACTCCCTCTGGCAGAAATGACACACGCAAAATCTTAACTTTTCCCTTATAGCCAGGTTTTCCAGCATTGATAACAACAAACGGATCTGTTCCTTCCTCTTTTAATACATTGTTCAATGTAACCTGGAACACTCCTTTAGATACTGTGCCATACTGTGGATCCGTCACTTCTGCTCCATTCACTTTATGGCCAAGAATTCCGTGGAATTCAAACGAAAGATCTGACGCAGTAAAGTCAATACGGCAGGTTTCGTATTTACTGAAATCAATATCAGCCGGCAGGCTTACTTTTGCCGTCGCTGCGTATTGATTCAACCCGTTTTCCACGTAAGTATATGCAGGCGGAAGTTCATTTACAAGACTTTCCGTACCAGCTTTTACACTCTTGTACGTAAATGTTCCCTTGAAACCAGCTGTCGCGGTGCCAACATGCATATACAATTTCTCTCCGGCATTGATTTTCTCCATTTTTTCGCTGTCCAAAGAAATTTCTATTTTTCCACCTGACTGGCCATAAACATCACAAACCACAGGGGAATTCCACTTCTCTCCTGTCTTCAGCCCCACATTAAACGTCTGGCTGTCAGTAACATCTGTATTCCCTTCTTTCGCTTCATAGGACAAAGTGATAATACTGTTTTCCGTTAGGCTTGTTTTGTCTATTTCAAAAACACCAACGGACTGATACAGCGCTGCCCCATTTGCCTTATACGTAAAGTCTGCGCTTTCTCCCAAAGCATCCCCCTCAATCACGAATGCTTTCGGTGCTTCCGTTGGCTTCTGACTTTCCTCTGGCTTCTGACTTTCCTCCGGTTTCTGACTTTCTTCCGGCTTCTGGCTTGCTGCCGGTGTTTTGCTTGCTGCCGGTGCTTTGCTTGCTTCCGGTGCTTTGCTTGCTTCCGGTGCCTTGCTTGTCTCCGGTGCCTTGCTTGTTTCCGGTGCCTTGCTTGCTTCCGGTGCCTTGCTTGCTCCCGGCGCTTTACTTGCTTCCGGTGCTTTGCTTGCTTCCGGCGCTTTTACAGATTTTACCGTAACAACGAGAGTCTTTTTCACTCTCTTTTTCCCATTGATCATGGTCACAGTAATTTTCGCTTTTCCTGCTTTAAGCCCTTTTACCGTAAGACCTTTCGCAGATTTTTTCGTGATCTTTACGACTTTCTTTGCCTTTGCTTTCATTTTACATTTGATTTTTTTGGCATTTTTAATCGTAACTTTTTTGCTGCCTCCAACCCGAACTGAAATTTTTGTCTTGCTGAGTTTCGGCTTTTTGGCAGCTTCCGTTTCATTTGCCGGAATTCCCGACGCCACGACAGCCGCTGCCAAGAGCATAGCTGTTGTCTTTGTAAACATTTTTTTGTTCATTTCGTAAACCTCCTTACATACATCACAATGTTTTATAAACAGTTTACCAATATCCGACAACAAAATCCATGATGTATAAGGCGGTCTTTTTGACCTTTTTGGCATTTATTGTTTTACAAACCAACTCAAAAGTTTACTATTTTCCTTCTGTATTTTTTTCATCTGGGAATGTGGCAGCGGCGCCATGACAGAGCCGGTTTCCACGGTCACATTCGGTATTTTCTTATTGTAAATGAGCCAGTCCCCAAATCCACCGTTCGGATCGGTACTGATGGATTTGGGCATCAGGCGGTAGTGTGTAAATCCATTCACCTTGGTCGCAAGGTTTTTTTGCCGTTCATAGAGCGATGCCTCGGATTCTACATTGTAGTTCCAATAAAGAATACTTCCGGTGGAATGATAGTTCAGGGATGCTCTCCAGCCGGAATTACGATTAACAAAGTTCATCATCACACGGGTTTCCTTTTCGGATGCCGCTTTTTTCCCCGGATAAGAAAGTCCGTCCGCCTTTTTTGATTTTCCCTTTTTATTCCAGCCGCCCGGACAGTTAAAGTTTAAGTTTACCCCACGGGCGTTGCCTTTCCATGTCCGTGCTGAATTTTTCGTCTTTTTACAGATTTTCCGCAATTTCGGATTGCGAATGGCATTGAATCCGAATTGTGAAATTGTCACGCCGTCGGGATTGATCATCGGAACGATATAAATACATTTTCCTTTGAGTGCATTTTTGTAATCCGCGTATTCCCGCAAAATTTCTTCACTTTTATGGGTGAGCATCTGGCAGTTGAGCCATTCTCTCGCATGAATTCCACCATTGATCAAATATTTTTTGGAAGCATACGGACTTCCGATGCGGAGGCACCAGATCGCACGCCCGTCTTCGCTGGTTCCGATATTCTGCAAAGAGGCTTTCCCTCGGTATTTCCACGCAAGTTTTCTGAGATCTGACGTCATGTCCTCATACGTATACTTGCTGTCTTTGATATTGACGATCCACGGCTCCTCTTTTACCGTGATACGTATTTTAATCTCATTTTTTTCAGAGCCTTTGACTTTTACACTTATGGTCGTCTTTCCTTTTTTGCGCGCCGTAATCTTTCCCTTTTTATCAACGGTCGCTGCTTTTTTGTTGGAGGAGGTCAATGTCAAACGGCTCATTTTATAATTTGTGCGTATCTGTGCCTGTTTTCCCTGATACACAAGCTCCGCACTTTTTCCTTTATTTTCCAGTTTCTTGTCAAATCGGATTTTTACGGTAAAGGTTCGCTCTCCCTCTGCTTCTGTCACCTTTATCTGGCAGTTCTGTGCTTTGGACTGCCCTTTTTTCAAGCATTTTACCTGTCCGTTTTTTTCTATTTTCAATATTCCGCGGCGGCACAGCGAAACGGTCTCGCCAATCGGTTCAAATGTGGCTTTCAATGATGTTTTCAACGCCACAGTGTCCGTCACATACGAATGGATCTGATATTGCACTTTCTTTTTGCTGACATGCTTCGAGACATTTTTATTTAACAGGGTAAATGACGTCGCTGCCGGCGTGACAGTCGGTGTCGTCGAAGGAAGCACATCGGCAGATGGCGTCGGAGATATGCCGGCCGGTGTATATAATGGCACATTTGGTTCTACAGTTGTAGTCAGAATTTGCGACGGCGCGGATGAGACTGCAGGATATGGTGTCCCGGATGGAAGTGTCGTCTGCGCTTTTGCCTCATTTGCAGGCATTTGCGTGAAAAATAAAGCTGTCAAAAGAAGCCATACCAGTTGTTTTTTATTTTTTTGCGATGCCATGTCATTTCCCCCTTAAGTCAAATAGAAAGGGCACCTCAATATTTGAAGTACCCTTATGATTCATTGTTATTGTTCTGTCTTATGCAAGTTTGCTTTTCGCAACTTCTACCAATGTAGCAAATCCTTCCGGATCGCTGATAGCCATCTCAGAAAGCATCTTGCGGTTTACATCAACGCTTGCAAGTTTCAAACCATGCATGAATTTGCTGTAAGAAAGTCCATTGATGCGGGCTGCTGCGTTGATACGAGCGATCCAAAGCTGTCTGAACTGTCTTTTTCTCTGTTTTCTACCTGTATAAGATGTCTCCAAAGCACGCATAACAGACTGTTTTGCAACACGATACTGTTTAGATCTAGCGCCTCTGTAACCCTTTGCTAATTTCAAAACTCTTTTATGTTTTTTCTTTGCGTTTAATCCGCCTTTAATTCTAGCCATTTCTATTTACCTCCTAATTGCGTTCAAGTAACCCATCATTATGCGTAAGGCATAATCTTCTTCATTGTCTTAACGTTTGTCTCATCAACCAAAGTAGATTTTCTGAGATTTCTTTTTCTCTTTGTTGTTTTCTTTGTCAAAATGTGGCTTTTGTATGCCTTATTACGAACCAGTTTACCTGTTCCAGTTACTTTGAATCGCTTTGCAGCGGCTCTTTTTGTTTTCATTTTCTGATTTGCCATAATGTATTTCCTCCATTTATATTTGATAGTGCCAAATGCTCTATCATTATTTTGCGGCTGTTAAAAACATGATCATGCTTCTTCCTTCCATCTTCGGATCTTTGTCGATGACTGCCACATCTTCCAATTTCTCAAAAAATGCGTTCAGCACTTCACGACCAACATCCTTATGCGCCATCTCACGGCCACGGAAACGAAGCGTAACTTTCACTTTGTCTCCCTTGGACAAGAATTTACGAGCCTGATTGGATTTGGTATTCAAATCGTTGGTATCAATGTTTGGTGAAAGACGAATTTCTTTCACATCGATGGTTTTTTGTTTTTTCTTTGCTTCCTTTTCACGTCTAGCCTGCTCATAACGGTATTTTCCGTAATTGATAATCTTGCATACCGGTGGTTTGGCACCCGGGGCAATTTTAACCAGATCAAGTTCTGCATTTTTTGCCATCAAATAAGCCTCTTTGGCTGACATAATTCCAAGCTGTTCTCCGTCCTGGCCGATCACGCGGACTTCTTTGTCACGGATCTGCTCATTAATCATTAATTCGCTGATGATTCGCACCTCCAAATGAAATAAAAAAAGATAACTGTTTTTAAAGCCAGCTATCCACAGAAATTCTTCATTCAAATGTATGAAAAAATTGGTTTGACCATTGCGCGCGCAATTGCGGCAAGGTGAGAGTGGATAACTCTGCTTTTTGTACCTTTGCTATCATATCATGGATTTTGGTGGGTGTCAAGGGGTTTTTCCATTACTTTTAGAAAAATAAGTTGCAATTGCACAACTGTCTGCGTGGGGGGAAGTCGCTCAAAAAGAATTACGGTAAAAAGTTTTTTACAGAACGCGGTTTTACCGTAAAATTTGTAAATAATAGGAAACAGTTGTAAAAAAGCGGAAATTATTACGGTATTATTCTGCGTGAAACAAGGCAAAATACCGTAAAAAAACAAAAATTGTAAAAAAGTGGCAAAAAAGAGGAAGAAATTACGGTACAACCAGAAGAAAAACCTAGGATTTGACCGTAATGCCAGAAAGGCAGTGCTCCCTTGACAAAGCAACGCCCCCTTGACAAAGCAGTGCCCCCTCGACAAAGCAGCGTCCCTCGGCTTCGCCTCGGCGGCAGGACGCAGTTGGCATTAGAAGGGGCTGCCACACTAATCACTTAGTGCGACAACCCCTCACTGCAAAGCAATGTGATTTATAAATATCGAGTTTTATGCAATAAGACTGTTCTATCATTGGCAGACCATAAGTTTCCATCACTTGACAACGATTTTCTCAATTATTACACTTCCTGCGAACTATAAACTCGTTTTATGGCTTTCACTTTACTGCTGAGTCCTTTTTTCCGCAGCAGTTTGCGGTATGCCTTAATCTTCGATTTCGGCACTTTCACGGTCGTTTTCTTTGTGATGCCCTTAAATGCGTTCTTCGCAACATTCTTTGCCTTCAGCTTCCGGGACTTAATAACAAGCAATTTCAGCTTCTTACATTTGGAAAACGCCTTTTTCCCAATTTTTGTAACATTCTTTCCGATTATGATCTTAGTAACTTTACTATTTCCCTTAAATGCTTTGCCGGAAACAGATGTCACTTGGTAGGTCACTCCATTCACTTTTACAAATGCCGGAACTTTTACTTTTCCTTTGGCATTTTTTGCCGGTGCCTCATACTGCACTTCCGGATTTTCCGAATCCGCATTCATTACCTTGAAAGTCGCTCCCTGACTGTCTTTCAGAAGAGTTTCTTTCCCTTCCTCTGCCGGTGCTTCCGTCGGTTGTGCGGTCGGCTGCTGTGTTGGGGCAGGCGTTGCACTCTGTGTCGGAGTTGTCGGTGTCGGACTTGGTGCTGCCGGGGTTGTCGGCGTCGGACTTGGTGCCGCCGGAGTTGTCGGTGTCGGACTTGGCGCTGCCGGAGTTGTCGGTGTCGGACTTGGTGCTGCCGGGGTTGTCGGCGTCGGACTTGGCACTGCCGGGGTTGTCGGTGTCGGACTTGGACTCGGTTTCGCCACATTTGTCCATTTTGCATAGAGTGTCATATTTCCAACATGCCCCTTCGGTATCTCGGTTATCTTTGATGTAAATGCCGCATCCTTATACCAGCCATCAAAGGTATAACCCGCTTTTACCGGATCCTGCAATGCCGTCGCTGTCGGAAGCGGATAATAGGATGCCGGGTTTGCTGCCGCATTGGTTCCGCCATCTAACTCATAGGTTATCTGATACTGATTCAATCTAATATATAAATGTACAGTCATGATACAATTGTATCCGCAGTCATAAGTGTAAGTAACTTCTTCTGCCATCGGATCAAATACCAAAACATTGCCTGCTAATGTTGCGCCGGTTATATTTGATATGCTGCCTGCGTCCCAGCCGGAAATCTGTCCCATATCGTTCTCAACGGTATCGTACATCATAATACTGGCTTCCAAATTTCTATCCGAATACTTGTCTGTTACTTTTAATACCTTGATCGGATTATTGTAAAAATCCATGGTAGACAAGTTTGTATTTTGTCTGATATCCAGACCATCAATCTCATTATCGTTACACTGCAACGTGCTAAGATACAGATTCTTACTCACATCAATACTTTTCAAATGATTACTAGCACATTGCAGCATATACAAGCTTGTATTAGCACTGACATCCAGACTTGTCAATCCATTATTTACACAGACCAAATTTATCAAGTTCGGATTCTTACTCACATCAAGGCTCTTGAGGTTTGAATTGTGCGAAATATATAAAGACTGCAAGGCAGTATTGGCACTGACATCCAGACTTGTCAATTTATTATATACACAACGCAAATATTCAAGTTTTGTATTCGCTTTTATCTCCAGTGTTGTCAACTTGTTATTTCCACAATCCAAACTCGTTATATCCGGATTATTGCTGACATCCAGAGTCGTTAAACTATTATTTGCGCAATACAAGTTCTGCAGCTGCGTATTTCGACTCAGATCCAGTTCTGTGATTCCATTTTCTTTACAGTCTAATTCAGTTAATGCCGGACTGTCACTCGTATTCAGACTTTGCAAGTTATTCTTATAACAACTCAAACTTTTTAATGCGGTATCTCCGCTTATATTTAAGCTCGTCAGGTTATTATTATCATAGCAAACCTTCTAATTTCGTATTCTGACTTACATCTAAACTCGTCAGCGGATTGTTTCCACATGCCAGCTCCACCAATTCTGTATTCTTACTCAAATCAATACTTGAGATTTGATTTTCATAAATCCATAATTTCTGCAGGTTTGTATTCTTTGTCACATCCAGACCCGGCAATTGATTATACCTGCACTGTAACTTGATTAATTCCGTATTCTGACTTACATCTAAACTTTGCAAGTTATTCTTATCACAATTCAATTCCTGCAGCTTTTTATTTTTCGTCACATCTAAACTTGCCAGACTGTTCTTTTCGCATTCTAATACCGTTAAATTCGGAAAATACTCGATTCCTGCAAGAGAGGTGATTTTAGTTTGACTGTTTAAAGAATCAAAATTTACAACGATTTTCTTTACTGCGTTTCTCTCACTTTCCGACAATTTTCCATCGCCGCTTTTATCAAATCTACCAACATATTTCAAAAATGTGGCATCCGGAAATGTCATATTATCGATCGGCACATCCGTTTCTGCCGCCTTTACAGGCGAAGCCGTATAGCAACACACCGCCATGCCAAATAACAATATTCCAAATCCCAGTTTACGTAGTCCAAATTTACTCATATATTTTCCTCCATTTCCATAACTTTGCATGCCTACTTACTTATTGTATTATACCACCAATGCTGCTTCTTGACAATCCCGCTTATTTTCGAAAAGTTTGACACCTTAAAGCAAAGAATTATAAACATTATATATAACGAAATGTGCGCCGCCGGGCGCACCATTTTAAAAGCCGCTACACCGGGTAACACCCGTGCGGCGGCTCTTGTTTTACAATAGTACCATGATCTTCTAAACCATATTTCGTTTATCGTTTCAAAATAACTGCTTTGATAATAAATCCTGCCTCATCGGCACCATCACCAAAGATTTTGAACCGATATAATTCTTTCTCTTTATTCAACTCAATCACTTTTGAATGTTCTAACGGATTAAATGGTGCATCTGTTCCTGCCCACTTTATTTCAACATCCTTATCCTGAGCATCTTTGTATCGTGAAGCGCATCCAAATTTATCTTCCGCGCCAAGACGATCGTATTTGATCTCAATCGACGAAAATTTTGTATCTGTCAATTCTTCCGGCATATTGAAGAACACTCCCGGATAAGCACCATCATAAGTAAGAGTGGCAGTCTTTGCTTCTTCATTAAATTTGATGGTACATCCTGTGTCATTCGTCACTGTCTTTTCATTGAGTGGCAGTGTGTACTCTGTATTCGCTTCATTCCAGCCGTATGTTACATCCAAAGTCTCTGTCATAGGAAGCGGTGTTGGTTTCGGTGTTGCCGTTGGAATTGCCGCACCTGCCTCCCTCTTAAGCACGATAGATTTAACAACCATCTTGGCATCGGTTGGATTTTCACGTGTAAAAATCTTAATCTTATTAAAATTCTTTGCAAAGTTCAATTCCAGCGTCTTTGTCTGTTTACCAGAAACAAATGGCGCATCTTTGGACCAGGAAATATCCTCATCCCCTTTTGAAGAAGAGTATCGAATTGCGGAACCAAACATTGTGTCATCGCACTCTGTCTCATAGGTAATCTCTACCGTCTGGAAATTATTGTCTTTTACATCCTGTGGGAGTTTGAACCACACGCCCGGATACTGTCCGTTGTAAGTAAGGGTTGCCTGTCCGTTATACATATCTACTTCTGCACTTGCTCCCCCTTCTGTCTCAACATTTTCTTCTGTGATTGGAATAGCGTATTCCGTTTTGTCTGCATTCCATCCTGTCACAAGGTTTGGATTCATTGTTGGAATTGGAGCAACAGTTGGTCTTGCTGAAAGGTCCGGAAGCTCTGGTGTGTCTTTTTCAGAGAATGCCCAAGATGCTACGTTATAACCAGTACCACGGAATACAAAGTATACGTCATGTACACCTGTTACTTCTTTTTCAACATCTGCTGTACTGAATGCATAAAGTTTCTTGGTATCAAGAAGGCCAATGCGCGCAATGCGGTTTGCAGGTACGGTTGGATCATCAAGATAAACTTCAATCTGTCCTTCGTCATTTGCTGCTGCAATTTCTGCACTAATGCTCTTAAGTCCGTTTGCGCCAAAGTCTACTCCACTGATCTTTGTCCAGTCACCGGTATTGATCTGATCCAATACCATCGGTGAACCATTGTAAGACTGCATTACTGTGCGGTCATCACGCAGTGATTTCACACCGGCACTCTTAGAAGCTGTTGTTGCATTAACATATCTTACACTTCCATCCTGATTGGTGTATGGATTGAAGTTTTCAAGCTGTTTTGCGCCCTGGTAAGAAGGCTCAATATTGATAGTCTCTTTATCCATGTCAATATCAATCTCGTTGACATGAAGGTTACGATACTGCTTGCTGTCACGATACAACGTATTGCTCAACGCTGTTGAGTGATAGAAGATGTAGTTGTGTCCCTTAAAGTTCTGCATATGATGATGGTTGTTATATGTCTCACCATACAGTTTACTTGGGTTATCAAGAATTGTTCCAAGGAAGTTATGAGCGACTCCCTTGTCATCTGTATATTTGGTCTGTCCTACTTTATCCGGGAAGAACGCAATGTTCATCGGATCGGAAGAAATATATGCTGCAATCTGTACTGCACCTACATATGGTGTATCTTTCTTTACATCCCAGTTTGTACAATAAGAATAGATATATTTGCCGTCAATCTGGTTGATCTCTCCGTCTTCAAAGAAGCAGAATGTGTCCAGAATCTGTGGCACACCATCCGGTGATACTTTTCCGGTACCCTTTTCGAATTTCAATTTACATACACGTCCGGTCTGAACGTATTTTTCTTCATCATTTCCACCGCCAAAGTATACATAAGCGTTGCCTTTGTCATCCGCAAGAACTGCCGGGTCAAAGCACCATTTTACGCCGCTGCATCCCTCAGACTGGGAAGTAAATAATTTCTTTCCAAGATCATCATACCATGGTCCAACCGGTGAGTCTCCACGTACATACCCAACGCCACCACCATCGGTATAAAATACGTAATATTCATCCTCGCCGTCACCGTCACCATCAATCTTCAATGCGGATGGTGCCCATGCCTTTGTTGTCCATTTATTTGTCACTTTGTTCTTCGCAAGTGCAGAATCCGGAAGATTCGTAAGGTTTCCATTATCCATAAGACCTTCATCAGTCCAGTTTACCATATCGGATGTGGAAAGAATGCTCAAGGAATGATTACTGTAAGAGTTTGCTGCCAATTTTCCATCTGCATAATCAAATCCTTCATTGGTTCCATATACATATAATTTTCCATCAACATCTGAGTTATCCAATGCCGTTGGATCAGCGATGAAATCAAAGTTTGTCAGCATACTGTCAATATCATGTACTGTTCCGTCTGCTGTTGTATACTGCAATGGCGCTGTCAATTTGATCGCCGGCGTATCCCAATTATTGGAAGCGGTCTGCTGTTCAAATACATTGTCACCAAAATTGTCATATACTTTGGCACCTGCCTCTTCCAAGGACATCTGCACACCATTTTTGTAAGCAACGACTTTCTCTTCTTTGGTATCATAACCAAGGGTATAGTCATTGAAGTAACTGTATGCTTCTTTACTGTCCACTTTTGGAGCAACTTTTATCAATGATGGTGCTGTTGTAGGCACCGTTGTTGGCATTTCTGTTGATGCTGCTGCAGACGGTGTTGGTGCTGCTGCAGACTGCGTTGGTACTGCTGCAGACTGCGTTGGCGTTGCAACCGTTGCAGGTGTTGCAGACTGTGGTGGCGCTGATGTTAACGGAGCCACTGAAGCTGTCGTTTTCGCTGCGACTTTTTCCACTTTAACTTTGCATTTTAAAATTTTCTTCACCTTCCCTTTTTTATACGTCGCTTTCAGCGTTGCTGTTCCTTTTTTTACGCCTTTCACTACCGCATATTTTTTGCTCTTTTTGGTAAGTTTGATAACTTTCTTATTGGAGATCTTCCAAGTTACCTTTGCTTTTTTTGCCGCATTTTTCAATGTGACTTTTGCTTTTTTGCCAACTTTAACTGTAATATTGGTTTTGTTAAATTTGACTTTTTTTGCCGCATCTGATACAGAAGCCATCCCCGTAGGAATCGCCATTGAAGCTACCATCAGAACTGCAAGCACTTTCTTCTTTGATTGATTCATGGTGTCCTCCTTCTGCTTTTTCAGCGATTTAAAATTATTTTAATTTTACATCATTTCTTTCCAAAATGCATTGTGTTATTTTGTCAATAAATTGATATATCTGGTGCAAAATGATCGTGCTGCACTATTTATTCATTGACAGTTCTTCACTTTATTTGCTATACTTTTCTGCAAAGGAGAGATTTTATGTTTTCAACGATTCAAAGCCATGCCGGCAGAAGACATTCTGTCAACGACATTTTGTTCTTTGTGGGATGGCTTCTGCTTATCCCTTTTACCATTCTTGCACTTTTTTACAATATCGGATGGATCCATCCGACCCACTGGCTGCCTCCCTGCCTGTTTCATTTTGTCACCGGTCTTCCCTGTCCGGGCTGCGGCGGGACGCGTGCCTTTGTCTCCCTTTTAAAAGGCGATCTGATTCATTCGTTCTTGTATCATCCGGTCGTCCCATTCTGCTTTCTTCTCTATGTCATTTTTATGGTGACGCAGACGATGGAACGGATTCTCCGCAGGAAAACAAATTTGCGGTTTCACGCTCTTTCTTTCCGGTTAGAATATGTTTATTTGGCGGTAATCCTCATTTTGGTGCAATGGATTGTCAAAATAATAGCGGCCCTCCTATGAGAGCCGCCATTTTTGTTATGTAACTATTCAGGCGCCCCTCCCACACATTCACATTTCGAACACTTCGTGTTCTTTTCCCGCCTTTGACAAGGCTAAAAATGCTCAT
>ERZ827440.307-NODE-307-length-73038-cov-4.900730_pt1 | contig 73038 bp, 72 predicted proteins | sample MGYA00519774_ERZ827440 | MGnify/ENA primary metagenome ERZ827440 (study PRJEB31778, sample SAMEA3449302) | human gut metagenome | biome: human gut; feature: human-associated habitat; material: faeces | place: United Kingdom | collected 2010/2012 ... | reverse complement strand
TAGGGGCCGACGCCCACGTCGGCCCGCACCTCCGGGCCACCGGCCAGCTCCGGGCGGGTGTGGGCACCCGACCCTACGTCCAAGCGCCGCAGAATAGCCTGCTGGAAACGGAACTCCGGAAAGGTAGGGGCGGCCCCTGTATGCAGGAGACGGCGGGGCGCTTACTCCAGAGGGAGGATCACCCTGCGGTAGATACGCCGCAGGAAGATCACACAGAGGGCCAGAGAGGCCAGCTCCGCGATAGGAAAGGCCCACCAGACGGCGGTGACGCTGCCGCTGAGGGACAGGAAGAACGCCGCGGGCAGGAGGATCAGGAGCTGACGGACAATAGAGATCATCATGCTCAGCAGGCCATTGCCCAGGGCCTGGAAGGTGGAGGAGCAGATGATGCTGAAGCCCGCAAAGACAAAACACAGGCTGATGATGCGCAGGGCGGGCACACCGATGGCCAGCATGTCGGGGGACGCTTCAAACAGGCCGAGGATATTCGCCGGGAAGAGCTGAATGACCACCAGGCCCACCAGCATGATGGCCACGGCCAGGAGGGCGCTGAATTTCACCGTATCCACTAGGCGTTTACGCTTACGGGCGCCGTAGTTGTAGGAGACGATGGGCACCATGCCGTTGTTGAGGCCGAACACCGGCATGAACACGAAGCTCTGGAGCTTGAAATACACATTGAACACGGCCACGGCGGTGGACGAGAAGGCGAACAGGATCTGGTTCATACCGAAGGTCATCACCGAGCCGATGGAGTTGAGAATGATGGACGGCGCGCCCACGGAGTAGATGTTTCGGATCACCGGGCCGTTGGGGCGGAAGCCCCGGAGGGTTGGGTGGATATCGTGGTTGCAGGTGAGGTTGAACAGCACCGCCAGGACGGCCGCCACGATCTGGCCCAGGACGGTGGCTGCGGCAGCCCCCGCCACCTCCATGCGGGGGAAGGGGCCCAGGCCGAAGATGAGCACCGGGTCCATGATGATGTTGATGATGGCCCCGGTGCCCTGGGTGAGCATGGTGTAGAAGGTGCGCCCGGTGGCCTGGAGCAGCCGTTCGAACATGATTTCCAGGAACAGCCCGAAGGACAGGCCGCCGCAGATGCGCATATAGGCGGTGCCGGAGGAGACGATATCGGGGATATCGGTCTGTACGGCGATGAAGGGGTGGGCCAGGGTGAGCCCGGCCACCGTAAAGACCAGCGTGGAGAGCACCGCCAAAAACACGCCGTTTTCCGCCGCGCGGTTGGCGGCATCATAGTTCTTCTCCCCCAGGCTGCGGGAGAGGAAGGCGTTCACACCTACGCCGGTGCCCACGCCCACGGCGATCATCAAATTCTGAAAAGGGAACACCATGCCCACTGCCGTCAGGGCGTTCTCGCTGAGCTTGGCCACGAAATAGCTGTCCACCACGTTGTAGAGCGCCTGTACCAGCATGGCGATCATCATGGGCAGAGACATGGAGAGCACCAGCCGCCGGACCGGCATGGTGCCCATTTTGTTTTCCCGCAGTTCTTCTGACATAACCGACCTCCAAACACCAAAACAGGGCCGCAGCAAACTGCTGCGGCCAAATAAAAGTGATTGGTTTTATTTTACTGGAATTGCGGCGGTTCGTCAATCCTTTTGTGGAATCAGGGCGTTTTTTCAAACAAGGAGGGGCGGCCCAGGTCGGTAAAGCCCGCGGCCTTGGCGTCGGAGGAGCACACCACGCCCCCCAGGGAGTAGGAGCAGTGGAGCACCAGAAGCCCTCCGTCCTCTCCCCGGCCGGCCACGATCCCCACATGGGACAGGTCGGGATAGAAGGCCAGATCGCCGGGGAGGGCGTCGGCCCAGTCCACCGGGGCGCACAGGGCCCGCTGGGCCCGCACGCCGTTGCCCACGGCGGCAAAGGCGGCGGGGTCTCCGGCGGCGTTGACGGCGCACCAGGATACGAAGCCGGAGCAGTCCAGCCCGAAAGGCAGGCTCTCCCCGCTGGTGCTGCTGCCCGGGGCGGTGACCACCGCCGGGACGCCCCAGCGCGCATCCCACCCCACCGCGTCCGACTTGCCGCCCCAGAAGTAGCCCACCCGCCCCACCAGGGCGGCCCCGCTCTCCACAAAGGCCCGGCGCAGGGGGGACAGCTCCGCCGGAAGGGCGGCGGCGATGCGCTCCCCCACCTCGCCCTGGGGCAGCGGCGTGGGGACGGATGGGACCGGAGTACGGAGGAGCAGCCCCGCCAGCACCCCGGTCAACAGCAGAAGGACGGCCAGGTGGGGCCGGATGGAGCCGCTACCCCTCCCCATGCTCCAGCCGCTCCAGCAGGGCCTCCAGATTGCGCACGGTGTCCTCGTTTAAATAGTGCTCCACCTGCTCCACCAGCTCCAGCTCGTCCGTGGAGCCGTTGAGCATACAGAAAAAGCGGTGGAGCACCTCGTGCCGGTGGAGCAGCCAGCGCCCCACCGACCACCCCTTCTCCGTGGGCTGGATCAGGCCGTACTTTTCAAAGGCCACCAGCCCCAGCGCGCGGAGCTGATACACCATCTTGGAGGCCGAAGAAGGACGCACGTTGAGCCCCTCCGCCAGCAGGCCGATGCGCGCACAGCCGTCCGCCTCCGCCTGGCGGCAGATCATCTCCAAATAATCCTCCATCGCCCCCGTAAGGGCGTGTTGACTGCGCATCTGATAGCCCTTCTGGGTGTAAAAATCCGGTTTTCCCTCCTGGGACATGCACACACGCCTCCCGTCCTCCGGCACCCTTTCGGGGCCGCGGCAATAGGATAGAGCACGGAAACAAAGTTTCCTCAAGCTAATGTATGTAAGGAGACCGGCGATATGAATCCATCTTCTTTGAACAGCCTCCGCGTGGGCCAGAGCGCCCGCGTCAGCCATATTGAGGCCGAGCCCGCCATGCGCCGCCGCCTGCTGGACATCGGCCTGATCCCCGGCACCCGGGTGACCTGTACGGCGGTGAGTCCCGCCGGCGATCCGGCGGCCTACCTGATCCGCGGCGCCGTCATCGCCCTGCGGGGCCGTGACGCCGGGGGCGTGTACCTGGGGGACGCCCTATGGGACTGACCAGCACCTCCACCGGCGCCGGGGCGGCGGACACCGCCCTGGTGCTCCGGCGTGAGCGGCCCGACGACCGCATCGTGGCCCTGGCGGGCAATCCCAACGTGGGCAAGTCCACCGTGTTCAACGCCCTTACCGGCCTGCGCCAGCACACCGGCAACTGGCCGGGCAAGACAGTGACCAGCGCCCAGGGCCGCTGTGAGCGGGGCGGCCGGGGCTATGTGCTGGTGGACCTCCCCGGCACCTACTCCCTCATGGCCCACTCCGCCGAGGAGGAGGTGGCCAGGGACTTCCTGTGCTTCGGCGGCGCGGACGGGGCGGTGGTGGTGTGCGACGCCACCTGCCTGGAGCGCAACCTGAATCTGGTACTCCAGACCCTGGAGCTCCAGCCCCGCACCGTGGTGTGCGTCAACCTCCTGGACGAGGCGGAGCGCAAGGGTGTGCGGGTGGAGCTGGAGGCGCTGTCCCGCCGTCTGGGGGTGCCCGTGGTGGGCGCCGCCGCCGGCCGGGGGGAAGGGCTGGAGGCGCTGATGGCGGCGGTAGAGGGGGTGATCTCCGCCCCGGAGCCGCCTACCCCTGTTCCGGTGCGCTACCCGCCCCCGGTGGAGTTTGCCGTGGCCTCCCTTCGGCCCCTGCTGGAGCCCCGCCTGAGGGGCCGCCTCCCCGCCCGCTGGACGGCCCTGCGCCTGCTGGAGGGGGACGGGGCCTTTCTGGACCGGCTTTCCGCCGCTCTGGAGTGGGACCCCCGGGCGGACGCCGCCCTGTGGGGGGCGGTCGAGGAGGCCCGCGCCGATCTGGAGCGGCAGGGCCTGGGTGGCGGCGCCTGGTGCGAGCGGGTGGTGTCCGCTCTGGTGGAGACCGCCGAGGCCATCGGCGCGGCCTCCGTCACCCAGCTCCGATCCGCCGCCGGGCGGCGGGAGCAGCGGCTGGACCGGCTGCTTACCTCCCGCGCCACCGGCATCCCCCTGATGCTGCTCCTTCTGGCCGGGGTGCTGTGGCTCACCATCACCGGGGCCAACTACCCCTCCCAGCTCCTGTCCGACGGCCTGTTCTGGGTGCAGGACCGGCTGAGCGACCTGTTTGCCTACTTAAACGCCCCGGCGTGGCTCCACGGCGCCCTGGTTCTGGGTGTCTACCGGGTGCTGGCCTGGGTGGTGAGCGTCATGCTGCCCCCCATGGCCATCTTCTTTCCCCTGTTTACCCTGCTGGAGGACTTCGGCTACCTCCCCCGGGTGGCCTTCGTCCTGGATCACGCCTTTCAGCGGGCCAAGGCCTGCGGCAAGCAGGCCCTGACCATGTGCATGGGCTTTGGCTGCAATGCCGCCGGGGTGGTGGGCTGCCGGATCATCGACTCCCCCCGGGAGCGGCTCATCGCCATTCTGACCAACAACTTCGTGCCCTGCAACGGGCGATTCCCGCCACCGGAGAAAGGGCAAATCGCCCCGCCCGGCCAGCAGGGCCTCCAGGGCCTCCCGCCGGGCGGCGGCGTCGGCCGGGACGGCCAGGCGGATTTCAACGTGTCTCGGGTGATTGCTGCGCATATGCCTCGCCTCCTGTTCCACAAGGCTATGCTCCTGGGTGGAAAAAAAGAGCGGCGCGGGCAGCGCCCGCGCCGTTAAACGGTTATTTTTTCCTGGCGGATTGCTTCAGGTTCTCGTGATCCTCCAGCAGAGCCTGGGAGGCCAGGTCGAAGGCGGCGGCGTCCTCGTAGGCGTTGACCAGCTCGCTCTCCTGCAGATCGCTGTAGTCGTGCTCCTTGCCGCGGTAGACCAGCTTGAGCAGGACCGGGGTGAGGATGGTGGTGGCGATGACCATCAGCACCACCGGGCCGAAGAACTCCTCCTTCATCAGTCCGGCGGCAATGCCGTTGTTGGCCACGATCAGGGCCACCTCGCCGCGGGAGATCATGCCCACGCCGATGCGCAGGGCGTCCTGGTTGGAGTAGCGGCACAGCTTGGCGCCCAGTCCGCACCCCACCACCTTGGACACCACGGCCCAGAGCACCAGCAGCACGGCGAAAAGCAGGATGGTGGTGCTCATCTCAGGCAGGACCACCTTCAGGCCGATGCTGGCGAAGAAGATGGGGGACAGCAGGGCATAGGACAGGGTATCGAAGCGGTCCTGGAGGTAGGCCACCCGGCAGGTGTTGGCGAAGATCAGGCCCGCGATGTAGGCGCCGGTGATATCAGCCACGCCGAAGACCGCCTCGGCAAAGAAGGAGTAGAGCAGGCAGAAGGCGAAGGAGAGTACCACAAAGCGGCGCTTGTCCCGGCTGTACCGGCGGAACCACCAGTCCACGAACCGGTGCATGACCATCCATACCACCACGCTGACGGCGAAGAAGGCGGCGATCTTCCCCAGCACCACCCACACGTTGGCGCCACCACCGCCCAGGCTGGTGATGACGGTCAGGCCGATGATGCCCAACACATCGTCGATGATGGCCGCGCCCAGAATGGCACTGCCCGAGCGGGTGGAGAGCCGTCCGATCTCCTTCAGGGTTTCCACCGTGATACTCACCGAGGTGGCGGTGAGCACCACACCGATAAACACATTCTGGAGAAAGGCATCCGGCCCCCGGTTAAAAGCGGCAGCCAGGGCAAAGCCTCCCGCCAGAGGGACCAGCACGCCGATGAGGGCGATGACAAAGGCCGCCTTTCCCGACCGCTTGAGCTCACCCAGATCGGTCTCCAGTCCGGCGTTGAACATGAGTACGATGACGCCCAGCTCGGCCAGTTGGTCCATCAGGGTTGTCTCTTGCAGCACTCCCAGCATGGCCGGCCCCAACAGCAGGCCCGCCAGCAGCGCACCCACTACCTGAGGCAGGGCAAACCGCTTGGTGAGGATGCCCAGCACCTTGGTGCTCAAGAGAATGACCGCGATTTCAAAGAGAAAATGATAATCCATGAACATTACCCCTCCCTGGATGTGGAATCACCGGGGCGCGAAAAAGGGAGACCGCCCGTGCGGTCCCCCGTCGCGCTCTCAAGACTCAAGACACCGGCTCCCCGGCCGAAAACTTCTCCGCCGCCCGGCGGAATTCGCCCTCCAGCAGGCGGTCAAGCCGGCCTACGATCTCCTCCGGCTCCTCCCTCATATCGTCGGAGAGCCAGCCCATCATCATGCCGGCAATGGCGTACATGTAGAAATCAGCGAGGAAATCCAGCTCCCGCTCCGGCAGGGGCAGGTCCCGTGCACTCTCCGCCAAAGTGGAGGCGGTGATGGCACGGGCCAGGCTGAAAAAGTGGCAGTCCAGGTGGTCCCGTCCGCTGGAGCGGTATACGTGATAGATGGCCAGATGGTTGTCCTGCACATAGCGGAAGGCGGCCCGCAGGGCGTCCTGCCAGCAATCCGCCCCCCGCAGCGCCTCTGAAGTCTCATGCTCCAGAAACCAGCGCAGCAGGTCGTAGATGTCCTGAAAGTGGTAGTAGAAGGTCTGGCGGTTGACCTCGCACTCCTCTACCAGCTCTTTGACGGTGATATCATCCAAAAATTTCTTTTGCAGCAGCTTCTTCAATGCGTTCGCCAAGGCCAGCTTGGTGCTCGGGGCCAATCGCCTCACCTCCCACCGGGATTCCATAGAAGCCTACTAGGTCACATTATAGCACAGGGAGGATGGGAATTGCAATCCTATCCAAAGTATGCTATGATGGGCCGAGCAACAAAAAGGAGAGACCGTTATGATCATTGATTATCAGCCCCGGGGCGTCTGTTCCCGCCGTATGACGCTGGAGGTGGAGGAGGGCGTGATCCGCTCCATCCGCATCCAGGGCGGGTGCGACGGTAACCTGCAGGGCATCTCCCGCCTAGTGGAAGGGATGGAGGTGTCCGAGGCCATCCGCCGCCTGGACGGCATTCGCTGCGGCGGGAAGCCCACTTCCTGCCCGGATCAGTTGGCCCAGGCGCTGAAGCAGTACAAGGGGGAGTAAGAGACACCGGGACGCATGGCGTCCCGGTGTCTCTGCGTCTGGGGGAGCCGGTGAAGCTAGGCAATCTCCTGGTACGTCAGCTCTGCCGGGTTCAGGGAGAGCGTCTGGCCATCGTAGCGTACCGCCCCTGTGAGCTCTCCGATATCATTGAGGCCCCTGTCATCGGTCACGCCCAGGAAGATCCGGAGCCCGTCTCCCTCTGTTCCGAAATATACCTGACTGCCCACATACCGGCCAGCAGGCAGGCCCAGCTCCGCCGCGGCCACATCGTCGGCATCCAGCATCCCGCCCAGAGTAAGGGCCCGGCCGTCCTGTTCAAAAACGTACAGAGACCAGACATTCACCCCGGTGCCAGTGCCCGTACAGAGCATCGCCGCCAGCTCGTCGGCCCCGTCCCCGTCGTAGTCCCCCAGGGCAAGCTGGGCGGGTACGGCCTGGGGCCCGGTGTCATAGCTCAGGCTGGGGAAGCAGGCCAGCACGCCGTCCCACGCCACCAGCAGACCGTCCAGGCCGGTGGCCTTCGGGTTGAGGCCATAGAGGGCGATCCCGTTTTCCGGCAGCTCCCCAAGCAGGCGGACGGCGTCGGTCTGCCAGCCGCTGGCGTCCGCTGGCAGAGCCAATCGCTCCCAGGTCTCCCCCCGGTCCCCGCTGTATAGCACCGCATTGGAGAGGCTGTTGGAGCTGTAGCCGGTGAGCAGCATCAGGACATCCGAGCCGCTGGCGCACATGGAGGACAGCTCCCACTCTCCCGCCAGGGGGAGGGTGATCTCCTCCCAGGTGAGGCCGCCGTCAGTGGTGCGGAAGATGGGCGCGTCGTTGAAATAGCTCTGACCCAGGAAGCCAGTGTAGCTGTCGATGAAATAGGTGTAGGAGGGGTACCACATCATCCGGGCCGGGTCGGGCCGCCCAGTCTCCTGCCAGGTGCGCCCCCCGTCGCGGGTGCGGTAGACGTAGGTATCCGCGCCCCCTACGCCGTGGCCGATGGCGAACACGAACCAGCCGTTGAGGCCGTCGCTCATGCCGCCGGTGCCGCTCAGAAGACCCTCCAGGCTCTCCGCCTCGTCCCGGCCCGCCAAGTCCTGTCCGGCCCACTCGGCGGGCACGGGGACCAGGGTGTCCAGCTCCGTCCACTCCGTATCGCCGGGGTAGCGGATGCGCAGGCCCTCGTCATCCCACTCCGGCCGTGGGGTATAGGCGTAGAGCGTGAAAGCGCGGCTCTCGGTTGTGCCGTCGGCCCAGGTGTAGGTCAGGGTATAATGCTGGGTCTGGTCGGAGGAAGCGCCCGGGGCGCGACCGCCCAAATATTCCAGGCGGACACCGATGGAGCCGCCCCCGCCGCTGGACAGGCTCTCGCCCCCCTGACCCGTGGAGCCACCGTCCGCTCCCTGTCCCGCCAGGGCATAGGAGACCACGTTGTCCGGGCTGGTGATATGCAGAAAAGAGCCCATAGCCGCCGTGGCGGAGGCGTCCCCGTCCAGGTCGACACGGGTATCCCCCGCCACCACCACCGGCTCGGTGAGGGGGCCAGGGGGCACCGAAGGCAGATTGAGGCGGAATGCGTACTCCAGCTCGTGGGTGCGGATTCCCTCCTGCCAGGTGCAGGAGAGGACGTACAGCCGGGTCTCCATGCCCGCGCCCGGGGCATCCTCCCGGCTCTCCAGCCGGAGCAGCCAGCCATTGCCCGCCCCATAGGGGGAAAGTCCTACCTCCCGGGGCCAGACAGCCTGTCCGTTCTCCACCAGGTATTCCGTCATCGTCCACCGGCTGGGAAATGCCCCATTGTCCAGATAGAGGCTCACCCACGGTCTGGGCGTGGAGGCGGTGCGCTCTGTCTCCGGCAGCTCCTCCGGCCAGGTTGCCGCCTCCGGCACGCCCATGTTGACCACCGTCTCACCCCCTGCGCCGCCGGGGCCATCCTGCTCCATCTGTATCCGCAGGGTGGGATACTGGCCGTTCACAGTGGGATCGGGGAAGGGTGGGTCATTGAGCAGCAGCAGCCCCAGCGCGACCGCCAGCACAAACAGCACCGCCGCCATCCAGGGGGCGGCGGGCTTCCACTTCAGGGCCCTCCGTATGCGGTCCTTCACCCCCGTCTCCCCAAAGCCGGGGGGCAGCAGGGGCCCCCGGTTGGGCGAGGCCAGGGCCAGCAGGGCGGCGGAGTACTCCCGCGGGCTACCGCAGGCGCTGCCGAGCACCTTCTCATCGCACGCCACCTCCAGATCCCGGCCCAGCAATACCCAGGACAGCCACAGCATGGGATTGAACCAGTGCAGCCCTGCCAGGAGAAAGTACACGGCCTTATACCGGTGGTGCCCCAGCTTGATGTGGGCCCGCTCGTGGAGCAGTACCCACCGCAGGGTTTCCCCCTCCACCCCGGCGGGAACGTACACACGGGGGGTAAAGAACCCGAACACGAAGGCGGTGGGGATGCGGTCGCTCTCCCACCACCAGCCCATCTGCGCAGAGCCCCGCCAAACGGCGGTGGCCAGCCGCCGCCGCAGCCGCAGCCAGGCGAGGGCCATGTACCCCCACACCGCCAGCACCCCGGCCAGCCAGAGCCACGCCAGCACGTCCAGCACCGAGAGCCCCTCCGCGGCCGGGGCCGCCTCCTCCGGGGCGGGAACCGCCTCCGGGATGGCGAAGCTGGGAGCGGGCTCCGCCGGGAGCGCGGGGTCGGGCGCCGCAGGCAGGAGTACAATCTCCTCCGTCCGGGCCAGGGCCTCCGTCTGCTCCTGTACCGCCGGGGTGAGCCAGCCCAGCACGGAAAAGGGGCCGGTGACCAGTCCCACGGGGAGGAGCATGCGGACGGCCACCACCAGCCACAGGAGCTCGCAGGCCAGGGCGGGCAGGCGGAGCCGCCGGAACAGCCACCGCAGGGGCAGGGCGATGAGCACCACCCCGGCGGCCATCAGGCTCATCTGAAGCACCCTCAGAAACAGCTCAGTCATGGCCCCCCCTCGCTTTCGTCGAGCATCCGCCGCAGCTCGTCGGCCTCCTGCGGAGAGAGTTTCTTCTCCCGCAGGAAGGCGGCCACGAAGGCGGGCAGGGAACCGCCGAAGCCCCGTTCCACCACCGCCGCGCTCTCGTACTGGCGCACCTGCTCCCGCTTCACCAGCGCGGTGACGGTGGCGTGCTCGTTTTTCAGGAACCCCCGCCCGGCCAGCTTGCGGATGAGGTTGAACACCGTGGACTTTTTCCACCCCAGCTCCGCCTCGCACCGGCGGGCCAGGGCGGTGGAGTTCACCGGCTCCAGGTTCCACACCAGCTCCATCAGCCGGTACTCCGCGTCGAACAGCTTGTACTCCTCCATTGCATGCACCTCGTCACGGTTGGTTTGTTGAGAGAAACCTCTTTCTCGAGACTAGTTTATCCAAACAAACCTCCTTTGTCAAGGGGGATATTTCCACTCCCGCCGCGTACACATAGGGCGAAAGGGGGCGTGGCGGATGCGCTTTGCCATCTACAGCCGCAAGTCGGTGCTCACCGGCCGGGGGGAGTCCATCGAAAACCAGGTGGAGCTGTGCCGGAGCTATCTGGCGGCCCACTATCCCGGCGTAAGGCCGGAGGAGGTGGCGGTCTACGAGGACGAGGGTTTCTCAGGAAAGGATTTCCAGCGCCCCCAGTTCCGCCGGATGCTGGAGGACATCCGCCGGGCGCGGCCGGAGGCCCTGGTGTGCTACCGGCTGGACCGGGTGAGCCGCAGCGTGGGCGACTTTGCCGACCTCATCCGGCGTCTGGAGGGGTGGGGGGTGGCCTTCCTCTGCATCCGGGAGAAGTTCGACACCTCCACCCCCATGGGCAAGGCCATGATGTACATTGCCAGCGTCTTCGCCCAACTGGAGCGGGAGACCATCGCCCAGCGGGTCCGGGACAACATGTGCCTGCTGGCCCGGACGGGGCGGTGGCTGGGGGGCACCACCCCCACCGGCTTCCGGGCGGAGCGGACGGCGGAGGTGATCGTGGACGGCCGCGCCCGCACCGCCTGCCGGCTGGTCCCCGACCCCGCGGAGTGGGGCCGCGCCGCGGCCATCTTCCGGCTGTTTCTGGCCCGGCAGAGCCTCAGCGGCCTGTCCCGCGCCTTGGCGGAGGAGGGCATCACCGCCCGCACCGGGCGGCCCTTCTCCCTGCCCGGCCTGCGGGAGATTCTGCAAAACCCGGTGTACTGCGCCGCGGACCGCGACGCCTGGGACTACTTCGCCGCCCTGGGGGCGGATCTCTGCTTTCCCCGGGCGGACTGCGACGGCCGCCGGGGCCTGCTGGCCTACCAGAAGCGGGACTACACCGGCGGGCGCTCCCCCCGCAACCCGGTGGACAAGTGGATCATCGCCCTGGGGCGGCACCCCGCCTTGGTGTCCGGCGCGACGTGGAGGGCCGTTCAGGAGCTGCTCACCCCGGACCGGGCCCCGGCGGTGCACAACCGGCGGGCCCTGCTGTCCGGCCTGCTGTTCTGCGCCCGGTGCGGGGAGAAGCTGCTTCCCAAGGCCCGAAAGGGCGGTTCTTACGACTACATCTGCCGGGCCAAGCTGCGCCGGGGCGCGGCGGCCTGTTCCTGCCCCAACCTGTCCGGCGCGGCGGCCGATCAGGCGGCGCTGGACGCCCTCTCCGCCCAGTTTCCCCGCCTGGCCCCCCGGCTGGAGGAGCTGGCCCGGGAGGAGCAGCGCGCCGCGTGCCGCATCCTCCTCCAGCGGGCCGACTGGGACGGGGCGGACCTGGCCTTCACCCTCTGCCGCCTCTGAGTGTTTGCCCTTCCCCCGGTGGCCCATTCCCGACCCTCATTGCAATCATCACCATGTTCTTTGTGGGCACATCCGGCGGCCCCGGCCGCGGATTGCTGGCCGCCCTGCTCCTCACCGGGGTGATCCTGCTGGGGGTGTTCCTCACCTTCGGGGTATCCCGCCTCTTGTCAGGCACCCTTCTCCGCGGCGTGCCCTCCTCCTTCACCCTGGAGCTGCCCCCCTACCGGCGGCCCCGTATCGGGCAGGTGGTGGTGCGCTCGGTACTGGACCGCACCCTCTTTGTCCTGGGCCGGGCGGCGGCGGTGGCCGCCCCGGCAGGCCTGCTGATCTGGCTGTGCGCCAACGTGCAGGTGGGGGGCGACAGCATCCTCAACTGGTGCACCGGCTTCCTCGACCCCTTCGCCCGCCTGCTGGGCCTGGACGGGGTGATCCTCATGGCCTTCCTGCTGGGCTTCCCGGCCAACGAGATCGTGATTCCCATCATCATCATGGCCTACCTCTCCACCGGGAGCCTGCTGGAGTTCGACAGCCTGGACGCCCTGCGGCAGCTCCTGGTGGACCATGGCTGGACCTGGCTGACGGCGGTGTGCACCATGCTCTTTTCCCTGATGCACTGGCCCTGCTCCACCACCTGCCTGACCATCGGCAAGGAGACGAAAAGCGCCAAGTGGACCCTGCTCTCCATCGCCATCCCCACCGGCATCGGCATGGCGGTCTGCTTCCTGGTGGCCTCCGCCGCCCGCCTGCTGGGCCTGGCATGAGGGTTAAGGAAATTTTAACTGTACACCGGTGGAAAAGGGTGCTATCCTATAAAAGATGCTTGACCTTCCACTTCGTGGAAGGTGTATGGTTCTCTTGGAACCAAGCAAAAAGGAGGAATTGGACATGAAACGAATCGGTTCCCTGCTCACCGCCGGGGCCCTGGCCCTCTCCCTGGTCACGCTGCCCGCCGGCGCGGCGGAGGCCGCACCGGCGCTGGAGGAGACCGCCCAGGCCGCCGCCCAGGCCGCCCTGACGGCCGGCGGGGCCCAGAGCATCCAGTACGCCCTGTGGCAGGATGGGGAGATCATCCTCACCGGCCACGCGGGAAATTATTCCCGCACGGAGAACCGCGCCCTCACCGATGACATTCTGTACGGCGTTGGCTCGGTGAGCAAGACCTACACCGCCGCCGCCGTCCTCAAGCTGGTAGACGAGGGGAAGGTGGAGCTGGACGCCCCGGTGACCGCCTACCTGCCGGACTTCACCATGGCCGACGGGCGCTATACGGATATCACCGTGCGCATGCTCCTCAACCACTCGTCGGGCCTGCCCGGCTCCACCATCGCCAACGGCTTCCTGCTCAACGACCCGGACACCCTGGCGGCCGACACCCTGCTGGAGGAGCTGTCCAGCCAGACCCTCAAGGCCGATCCCGGCGCGTTCAGCGTCTACTGCAACGACGGCTTCACCCTGGCCGAGCTGGTGGTGGAGGCGGTCAGCGGTATGGACTTTGACGACTACGTGCGCCAGGCCATTCTGGAGCCCGCCGGGCTGGAGGACACCTGGTTCCCCGGCGAGGACTTCGACCAGAGCCTGCTGGCCAAAACCTACTACGGGGCGGACGAGACCCGCGCCCTCCCCGCCGAGACCGTGGGCGTCCACGGCACCGGCGGCATCTACGCCACCGCCTCCGATCTGGCCGCCTTCGGCGGAGCGGTGTTCTGTGAGGACGGGATTCTCAGCGCGGACGCCATTGCCGCTTCCATGGCCGACGAGTACGCCCGGGGCATTTGGCCGGAGGACACCGAGGATGTGGTTTCCTACGGCCTGGGCTGGGACAGCGTCCACTGGTACCCCTTTGCCTACAGCGGCATTCAGGCCGTGACCAAGGGGGGCGACACCATCCTCTACCACGCCGGGCTGGTGGTCATCCCCGAGTATAATATGGCCGCGGCGGTGCTCTCCTCCGGCGGCGTCAGCACCTACAACGAGATGGCGGCCAGCCAGATGCTCATTGCCGCCCTGGCCGAGCAGGGGGTTACGGTGGATCAGACGCCCCACACCCTTCCCGCCGCCGAGCGGGCGGAGATGCCCGCCGAGCTGATGGACTACGCCGGGCTGTACGGCGACTCCACCTCGGCGGTTATGCTCACCGTGACCGCCGACGGCGTCCTCTCCACCGGCAACGCGCCCCTGTACTACTACAGCGACGGCTCCTTCCGGGACGAGAACCAGATGGTGATGCTCAAATTCGTGGAGGAGGACAACGGCCAAACCTACCTCTGGCAGAAGGCCTATTCCTCCATCCCCGGCCTGGGGGAGCAGCCCAGCTCGTCTTACATCTACATGAAGCTCCCCGACAACCCGGTGTCCCCGGAGGCTCAGTCCGCCTGGGACGCCCGCAGCGGCAAGCTCTACCTGGCCCTGAACATGAAGTACAGCAACATCCAGTACCCCCTGGCCCTGCCGGTCGCCGCCGTGGCCACCGACCCGGCGAACATGCCCGGCTATATGGTCTTTGACCGCATCGTGGACGCCGACTGCGCCGAGGGCGTGGCCCAGATCCCCGGGCTCTACGGCCGGGACTGGCAGAATATCACCATGACGGAGCGAAACGGTGTGGAGTACCTCTCCACCTGCGGCGGGCTCTATATGGATGCCGCCGCAGCCGAGCCCCTCTTCAGCGGTGCCTCCTCTTGGTCCACCATTCAGGCCGACGGCTATGCCCGCTGGTATCAGGTGGGTTCCGCCGCCGCGGGCAAGACCATGACCGTCCAGGTGCCGGAGCACGGCGGCTTCGCCGTCTATGACGCTGCCGGCCTGCCCGTGGCCGCTTCCTGGGCCTGGGGCGACACCTCCGCCGTCCTGCCGGAGGGCGGCTGGGTGGTCTTTTCCGGCACTCCCGGCGCCCGGTTCGTGCTGAGCCTGACCGCTGACGAAGAAAAGTAAAAATTTCTCTTTACAAACGGCGCAAAGATTGCTATAATAATCTGGCACGTTGATGATCACGTGTCAGACGCGCCCGTAGCGCAATTGGATAGAGCGTCAGATTCCGGTTCTGAAGGCTGGGGGTTCGAGTCCCTTCGGGCGTACCAAAAAGCCGCAACAATTTGGATATAGTGGGCTGTAAGTCTACTGTGCCAAGGTGTTGCGGCTTTTTTATTTTCAAAATTTCTGAAGTTCAAAAAAAGATGCCGAACAGGAATTCTTTAAACCGAATGGACTTGAACTCTGAATTTAGATATTTGGGAACCCAAAGCAGCAGCGGGCGCCCTTTTTCAAGCCAAAAATGGCGCCCGAGAACAGAAAAATTATATACGAAAAATAGAGCCCCGGTTTGTTGGTATCAGAGAATCAACAGGCCGGGGTTCTTCGTTTTCCGGCACAAACGAAAAAGGGCGCCAAGCCCAGGAAAGGACGGAAACAGCCATGGACAACACACAGCACACCTATTTTGCGGAACTTAAACTTGCTCTCCAGAAAGCCGGTTACACCGTACAGCCTGTGGAGGATGGTTTCCTGCCAATCGAATGGAACGACCGCAGACTGTGCCAAGTCACCGAGAGCGGCGGCATCCGCTTCCGAACGGATGATACTACAGACCCTGCAGCAGAAGTGGCTCGAAGCCGGGTCACAGATATTGCCGGTGTGGTCAGGGAGTACATGACACTCATCGAGCAGGCCCCAGACCTGAAAGTGGATGGACTGGGCGAAAACTATAAGCTCCTGACGGAGTTCAACGGCGCTGTGCTTGCCGGCCACCCCAGCAGATACGGAGTTGAGTTTGTCACATGGGAGTGGAGCTATGGTCGAACCGGGCTGTGGCAGGGCCATTACTATGACCCCGGAAGCGGCCCCAATGGGTACCTGTCCGCGAAACAAGACTTCTGCGTCCGCTCCGGCCTCATGGATCAGAACCGCCTATTCACCAACGAGCAGCTTGCCGAGGTCTACCGCTGTGTCCACGAAACCTTGGAGAGCGTATATCCCATCACTCCGGAACGGCTGAAGCTGCTGGAGGGTGTGGCAGAACAGGTCAGGTGCGCTGTACCAGATCTGGCGGAACTGGTCAGCCAGTCCAGCGAAAGAGAGCTGGAGCCAGTGGCAGAGGAGGAACAACCGGACGTGATGATGAAAATGTAGGTCGGGCCTTCTCCTGTACCGTTCAAAAAGGGCGCTAAACGCAGAAACACAGAAAAGAACCAGAGCAATTATGATTGTCATCTGCGCAATATATTTTCCATAGAATCAATGAAACATTTGTGCTATAATCAATGGGGCCCTCAAGTTCAGCGGACTCCTCATACAAACCGGGAACGCCCCGCAAAAAGGGCGCTGCTCATAGTCAGAAGGGTAGAATGGGCGGCCATCACAGGGCACACACTATATCAGGACTTGAAAGGAAGTGGCCGGGGCATGAAAGAACGGACCTATGTTTGCTGTGATTTGAAAAGCTTTTACGCTTCGGTGGAATGTGTGGAGCGGGGGCTGGATCCCATGACCACGAATCTGGTAGTGGCAGACAAACGCCGCACAGAAAAGACGATCTGCCTCGCCGTCACTCCCTCGCTGAAAGCCTATGGCATCTCCGGTCGGGCACGGCTTTTCGAGGTGGTGCAGCGGGTCGCTGAGGTCAACGCCCAGCGCAGGTGGAACGCGCCCGGACATCAGTTCAGCGGTTCCTCCTGGAATGACCCGGAGGTGCGGCGGGATCCGTCGCTGGAGCTGGACTACATTGTGGCCCCGCCCCGGATGGCCAACTATATCGATTGGAGCACGCGGATCTATCAGGTATATCTGAAATACATTGCTCCGGAGGACATCTATCCCTACAGCATTGATGAGGTGTTCATGGACATTACCGACTACCTGGATACCTACAAGATGACAGCACGGGAACTGACCCGAACCATCATCCTGGATATTTTGAAAACTACTGGTATCACCGCCGCGGCTGGAATGGGCACGAACCTGTATCTGGCCAAGGTGTCCATGGACATTGTAGCGAAGCATGTTCATGCGGATAAAGACGGAGTTCGTATAGCCAAGCTGAACGAAATGACCTATCGGCGGCTCCTGTGGAGCCACCGCCCTCTCACTGATTTCTGGCGAGTCGGCAAAGGATACGCGGCAAAGCTGGAGGGCTGCGGCCTCTATACGATGGGCGACATCGCCCGCTGCTCCATAGGAAAACCAACAGATTACCATAACGAGGAACTGCTGTATCAACTCTTCGGCGTCAACGCCGAACTGCTCATTGATCACGCATGGGGATGGGAACCCTGTACCATCGCGGATGTAAAAGCGTATAAGCCGGAGCATAAAAGTATCGTCTCCGGCCAGGTGCTCCAGTGCCCCTATACGTTTGAGAAAGCCAGACTGGTCGTGCGGGAGATGGCGGACGCTCTGGCCTTGGACCTGGTGGATAAGGGACTGGCCACCAATCAGCTGGTGCTCACAGTCGGCTACGATATTGAAAATCTCTCTGTGGAAAATCATCGCTATCAGGGGCCGGTGACCACCGACCGCTACGGGCGGAAGATCCCCAAGCACGCGGTTGGCACAGAAAACTTTGACTGCACCTCCTCCGCCAACGATCTGCTGAGAGCGGTTTGCAGCCTCTATGACCGGATCGTGGATCGGGACCTGCTGATCCGCCGGCTGAGCATCAGCGCCAACCGCCTGCTGGATGAATCGGCTGTCCCCAAAGAGGATGGAGTCGAACAGATCGACCTGTTTACTAACTATGCGGACAGAGAAAAACAAAAGGCGGAGGCAAGCGCCACCCATGCGCGGGAGCGGAGGATCCAGGAGACCATGCTGGATATAAAGAAGAAATATGGGAAGAACGCCATTCTCAAAGGCATGAATCTGGAGGAGGGTGCCACTGCGAAGGAACGAAATGAAACCATAGGAGGGCATCAGGCATGACGGGCCCCTACGATGATATGCTGAACCTGCCGCACCCAACCTCCAGACGGCATTCCAGAATGTCCCGCTCAGACCGCGCCGCCCAGTTTGCCCCTTTTGCGGCTTTGAGCGGCCATGGCACCGCAATCGCAGAAACTGCCCGGTTGACAGAGCGGCGCATAGAGCTGGATGAGGATGTGAAAGCGGCTCTGGACTTCAAACAGCAGATGCTGATGGATCGGATCGATGAACATCCAGATGTGTCGGTGACGTGGTTCCAGCCTGACGGGAAAAAGGATGGCGGGCGCTATGTTACAACGACCGGACGATTGAAGCGGATCGATGAGGTTGAGCGTGTTCTGGTCATGGAGGACAAAACAACGGTTCCCCTGGACGATGTCATCAGCATCGACGAGCATCGCAGTCCTGACTTCACCTCTGACCTTTAAGCGTCTCCACGCCGCAGATAAGGGACGAAGCTGAGAAACAGACCAATAGGAAAAACGGCCCCGGTGTGATCGGTCACAAACGATCACACCGGGGCTGGTTTTCTGCCCGATTCAAAAAGGGCGTCAAGTAACTGTATGTAAATTATAAAACAGGACGAGGCCGTGATCCCGCAGAGGGAAACGGCCTTTTGGGGCGCCCTTTTTCGGGATCACTGCTCTGTCCGGAAAGGACAAGCGTATGACAAAGTATTTTCTCAAGGACACCCCCCTGGCAGAACTGGAGCGGCAGATGATGACGCCGCCCAACTTTTCTCCCCGAGGAGGAGGGCAAACCGTCCTCTGCCGGTTCCGATACCGGCCGGAAGACGTAGTCTGCAAGCACTGTACGGAGTACCGGCGCGGTGGCTGTACGGAGGAGGTCTGCCCCTGGCTGGAGGAGCGTGTCGAGGCTGGAACCGTCACCTATACATCTTTGGCCGCTAAATTTTACCGGAAGTGGCTGGGAACCGCACTTGGGGAGCGGATCCAGGAACTGCTCCGGGGAAAACAGTCTATCGCTTACTATGACTCCGCTCACACTGACCGGCTGGCACTTTACGCCCTGTTTCTGGCCAGACACCGGAGCGATCACCGGGCACTGGCGGCGATGTACCTGCTGACCGCAACGGAAACACTCCGACGCTGCGCCATCCCCCGCATATTTGATCTCTGGGGTATTGACATCAGGAGCTGGAGTGCCGTGCGGACACTCAGCGAGCAGGAGTATGTGCTGTTCCAGGCCGCAAAGGGGATCTGGCAGAGCCAGAGGACCATCACTATTCCGGAACTGTGTGACCGGAAACTGGTGGAAGACAAGACTTTGGAGCTGATCCTGAACGCGGCGCTGATCGCCCACTACGGCAGGGCCATGCTGGCCTTTGACAGACTGGAGGGCAGAGCATGATGCAGATGGCGCTGAGCAATGCCGTACACCCGGAATATGGCGTGGTGACTATCCCGTTCCCCATCCCGGAGGAGGAATACGGCCACTGTTTGGAGCTGCTGGAGGCACTGGAAATCGGCAATGCTGTCAGCCGTGACTGCAAGGTGCAGGAGGTCCAGGATGGCCCGCCCATCCTGAAGCGGCTGGAGGGGAGCAGGGTCAATCTGGATGAGCTGGACTATCTGGCCAAGCGGTTGGACAGCTTCACGGACCAGGAGCTGGCACAGTTCCAAAGTGCGGCTGTCAGCTATGACTATTCCAATATCGTCGACCTCATCAACCTGACCTTCTCCTGTCAGGAGGTCACGGTCATCACGGATTTTTCCGACCTGGAGAGTATTGGACGAAACCACTACATGACCCTAAATGGCGGAAGCGCCAGAATGGAGGAACTGGACAACCTGGACGGGACTGAAACCGCCCTGCTCCTGATAGAGAGCGGAGATGGAGTCATCACCCCCTATGGCGTAGTGTATGACAACTGCGTGAGGCTGTCACAAGACTATGATGGGCGCCATCTCCCGGAGTATTACTACACACGATGCACGGTCTCTGTCATGCTTTCTGCGGATGGACGCCCGGAACAACAGGAAATGCTTTATTTTCCCTGCGCGGAGAGCAAAATCAGCCGTGCTGTGCGGCGGCTGGGCGTAGACAGGCCGGAACAATGTACAGCAACGCTGAAACTTGCCGAGGTCAGCGACGCGGTTAGGGGTGTATTTGGGCACGAATGCCCACTGAATGAGCATCTGGACACCCTGAACGCTCTGACCAGATACCTCCAAGCGTTTGATGAACAGGCATTGGAGAAGTTCCATACAGTCTTCGACACAGCCTGGCCCCAGACGCCGGAGGAGGTCCTGTCCCTGGCGGAGAATCTCCATGAGTTCACGGTGGTGCCGGACATCAGCACCACGGAGGAATACGGGCGGTATATGATCCAGGAGTCCGGCCATTTTGAGGTGGACCCAAGTCTGGAGGACTACATCGACTACCAGAGCTACGGGGAACGCCGTGTCCAGGAGGAAGGCGGCCTCTTCGGGGACCGGGGCTATGTGGCCTATCTGGGAACAAAGCCGGAAATGAAAGAGATCATGGCCCGGAACATTCCGGCAGAGCGGATGGAACAGGGGCCGCAGATGGGAGGACTTACATGATCACGTTAAAACTGGCCCGCGGGGACAACTATGAGAGCGTCCCTCTTCGGCTCCCTGCCACTCCTGGTGAGGTGGACGAAGTGTTTGCCGCGCTGGACGCGGCCAGCCGCTATGCCGGAGAAGTCCAGATCATTGGGGTGGACAGCGGCGTCCCCAGCCTCGCCAAGCACCTCAAAGGCGCCGGTCTCACCGATCCGGACGCCTTTGACAAGCTGAACCGGCTGGCGGAGCAGATCGACGGCATGGACGAACGGCAGCGGGATATCTTCTCTGGGGCTTTGGACGCGGAGAGCGGCGGCAGCCTGGATGATGTGCTCCGCGTCTCAGACTCGTTGGAGGCGTACACGTTCGTCCCCAATGTGCGGTCTGATGAGGAGCTGGGCAGATATGTCGTTGTTGCCGGCCAGCTCCATGGCGACCGGCGGTTTCCCGAAGAAGCGTGGCCGTATTTGGACTTTGCCAAAATCGGCGCGGAGTATTTTGCCGGCCACGGCGGCGCCTATACTGTCAGCGGCTATGTGATGCGGCGGGAAGATGGACAGCAGCAAGTGCAGGAGAGTAAACCCATTTTTGAGCTTTATCTGCTCCACGGCCAGATCAGATACCGCCTGGATCTCCCAGCGGAGGAGCTCCAGCTGGATATGACAAAGCGGAGCCTTGGGATCGAGGACTTTGCCCAGGCTGCCATCTACCAGACCAAGTGTGAGATGGAGCCTCTGGCCGGCCTCCTCCCTATGGACTGTGTCAGCGTGGAGAGCGCCAACGAACTGGCGCGGACGATCCGGGAGATGCCGGACGGCGACCTGCTGAAATACCTGGCGGTCCTGTCGGTAGAGCCGCCAGCGGACTTCCCTGGCGCCCTGCGCCTTGCTCTGGAGTTGGACGACTATGAGCGGATCACCGAGGGAAGCTATGAATACGGACAGTCTGTACTCCGGCGTATCGGAGCGGATGAAGAGCTGATCAGCGTCATAGACGGCTATATGAATTTCGAGCAGTTTGGTGAGGACTCCATGAAAGAGGACGGCGTCCGTCAGACGGAGTTCGGCCTGGTGCGCCGCCTGAGCAGCCCTTTTGACGGACAGACGCCGCTCCAGCAGGTATTCTGAGCGGGAGGTGGCCATGGGAAAGAAAAATACCGACTGTGAGTATTTCAACCGCCGCCAAGGGGGTGTGGAATGAGCGGGAAGAAACGGAGGTGGCCCGCGGAGACCAACCTTGCCGCCCTGAAGACGCTGGCTCACACACTGCTGTGGTTTGATATCCAGCCCACGAAACTGTCACCGCTGGTTGTCAAGCACCCTTTTACTGACAGCGGACTGGTCGGTATCCGCAATGAGGACGGCAGCTTGTCGGCTGGAAATCTGCTGGATGATCCCGGCACGCTCCACTCCTGGAGGGAAAACGTGAGGCAGCAGATCAATGAAGCGGAGACTGCCGCGGGGCTGCTCCTGCTGGTCACCAAGCCGTATCGGTTGGGTTACTTGAAATTGGCGGCGCCGTATTTGTGCGAGCAGGACGCGGCCCTGTTTCTCTCGTATGCGTGGATCAGCACAGAATCCCCCAACGATGACCCGAATCTCAGCAAAAGGAGCCTGCTGGCCATGTTCCGCTCCATCGACCCTCAGATGCTGATGGATGAGGAGGAGCGTGAGCTGTTCCAGAGCCTGGACGATGTGGTGACGATCTACCGCGGCGTGACCTCCTATAATGCTCAAAATGTCAAAGCACTGTCGTGGACGTTGAACCGTGAGGTTGCTGAGTGGTTTGCCCATCGATTCGGTCAAGACGGCACGGTATACGAGGCACAGGTCAGAAAAGAGAACATCCATGCCGTATTCCTGGGCAGGAACGAGGAGGAAGTGATCGTGGATCCGGAACGCCTCATGGGCCTCTCCCAGCTGCCGGAACAGGAGCAGGGACAGGAAATGGAGATTTCTATGTAGATACCGAAAAATAGTAGACTTTCCCAGTGACTTGTGGTAATTGTTGTTGCTATAAAATTGGAGGTGATCCTATGAGCATCAACATCAGAACGGACTCCATGCAACATGCCGAGCTGTTTGGGAACCCTGTGCTGTTTACCAATTGGCTGATCCAGCGGGATACGATCCCCAAGGACTGGTACTGCTATGACCTGCGGGGCACGCGGCAGTCCCCCAACGTAAAGATCAGCCTGGTGGACAAAACCGCCAGGTATCATGCCGGCACGGTACTCTCCCCCACCCCCCTTAAGCGGAAGGAAACGGCTTCACGCCGGGTCAACAGTGCGTTCCACCTGTTGGGCGAGGAAATGACACTGGAACAGTTTTGTGAAGAACATTCTTTGGAATATCCCCAGGACGACAGAAAATTTGCTATCAAGGCCGCTTCTTTCGATGAAGCGGCCCTTTTTTATGCCATGACGCCGGAGGAGGACCAGAGGCTTGGCTGCATTGGACATGTCCGAATGGACTTCGGCCACCGGGGACAAGAGTTCTGGCACACCTGGTGGCCCCGAGGTCCCGAGGAACTGAACAGTTCTGAGTTCAAGGCTGAGTTACAAGAGGTCGTGGACGAGCTGCGAACCAGTGTATTGAAAGATCTGGCCGGCATGACCAAGTATTGTTGGGGCCATGGCGGAGAGGTGGGCGGCTGGCCGGCCAACTATGGCTATATCGTAGAGACGGAGAATTACCGCTACTGTCTGCGATGCAACCCTGTTCCCGGCGACTATCAGGCATATCTGACGGCCTTCGACCTCCGTGTCCAGCGGCAGAATTTGGCGGAGCAGCCTGCGGTGATAGGCCGGGTCTCCTTCGCCAGCGGCGAGCAGGTGGATTATACGGACCCGGAGGCGTACCTCCAGTGCATCCGGGAGGAACTGCCGGACCATCCCGCTACCGGATTCCGGTATGAAACGCTGACGGATGATCCAGCTGTCCGCAAGCAGGCGGATGATATCCTGTACGACCTCTACGGCGAGGAAAACCCCCGCCCGGTGGAGGATTATGAAAATGCGCCCCAGGAGGGCATGACAATGGGAGGAATTTCGCTATGAACACGCCGCCGAGAGAATGGCTGGCCTTTCTGCGGGAGCAGTACCCCGCAGGGAGCCGGATCAAGCTCAGAGAGATGAAAGACCCCTACCACTCAGTGCCGTCCGGTACCATGGGCACACTGGAAAACATCAATGACGCTGGGCAATTCCATGTGAAATGGGACAATGGCAGCGGTCTGGCCCTGATCATTGGAGAGGACAGCTTCACTGTCCTGCCGCCCGAGCCCACCACTATGAAGCTGTACATGCCGCTCACCGCTGATTTCTATGGCCGGGACGAGTGGGGGGACATGTCGGAGGACAGCGAGGAGTGGGACGGCCGCACGCTCCTGGATCATGAGGGGAGCGTCCTGGCAGCCCTGGTAAAAAATCGTGTGCCGGAGGAGTCCAAGCGCGGCCTCATGCACTGGTATGGCGAGGATGATGCTGTAAACGAAAAGGTTCAGTCGGCGGTCTTTACCACAGAAGGCCGGAATGGCCGGCTCTGGGGTGTGGCGGAATGCCGTGTGGCAGGCGCCCTCTCTCTCGAAGAGCTGGATACGCTCAAAGAATATGTCACTGGACAGGCTTCGGATGCCTGGGGCGAGGGCTTCGAGCAGCGGCCCATTGAAGTGGACGGCGGCGAGCTATATGTCCATCTGTGGCAGAGCAATGATTGGAGCATCTAGACTGAGCAAGAACGGTTTGCCCCCAAGGTGGCCGAGGGCCTGCCGGAGCTGTGCTTTTCCATCCTGAAAACCACCGGCCAGCTCATCTGCATCAAGCGGGGCGAGAGCGGCTACTATCCCTCGGACTGGGATACCGGCGATAAGGAGCGAAATGTGGAACTGGCAGATGAGCTGAATGAAAACCTGGGTGTCAGTCCTGTTCAGCGGCAGGCTATGGAGATCGGAAGCCTTGCGGGATGGGATGTTCCCGGCGCCGACCCGAAAGCCTACGAGCAGGATGCGCTTCAAATGGGGGGAATGTGAAATGGAACTGGATCAGGCAACAGAGCAATTTTATGAGAAGCTGTCGGAGCGTCTGAAGGAAAAGGGATTCTCCACACGCATCATTGAGGATGGGTACCTTGAGGTGACTTCGGAGAAGATACGGGGCAAGCAGAAGACGCATTGCGCGGTAGGCAGAGACGGCGAGGTATACTGCCACTCAGAGGATCTGGCGAACATCGCCCGAAACAGAGATTTGAACACTGTACTGGAGGCGGTGAATGATCTCTATCCTCAAACAGAGCACTCCAATGCTCCGGAGCAGGAGCCGATGGGAGGAATGACCCTTGGCTAAAAAGATGTTTGAAGTGGAGATCCGCAACAACGAACCCAAGGGCTATGAAACAGCCGTCTCCCTGCGGATGCCGGCCACCTGGTCGGAGTTCCACGACGCACTCCAAAAGGCTCGGATCAAGGATGGCCGATCCTGCGGCAATGAGCTTCTCTATGTTGGGTATGACGGGCTTCAACGTGGCATGATCGGCAGGAACATCAATCTATATGACCTGAATCTGCTGGCCCAGCGGCTGACCGCACTGACACCGGAGGAAAACACGGGGATGGAAGCTCTGCTGGCAATGGAGTGGAGCCGTCGCAGGGGTTCCGTCTCCCTGGAGCACCTCATCAACCTGACCTACAATACCGACGTCTGCTGTCTGGCGCCTCAAGTTTCCAACCTTCAGGAGCTTGGGGCGTTTCTGTATGAGAACGAGATGCTCTCCAAGGAGGCCATGGCCCTGCTGGATACCACAGAGGAAGACAGCGAATTCCGTGCCAGTCTGCTAAAGCTGTTGGGCGAACAGCACAAGGAGGATCATGGCGGCGTGTTCACCAAACGGGGCTATGCGGAGCTGGGCGGGGAGATCAGACCTGTCTACGCATATCAGCCGGGGGAAACAACCTACTTTCAGCGGTCCGGGGCCCCAGTGGTGCTGGAGGTCCGCAAGGGTTTCTTCAACGACCCACAGTACGACAATGATAAGACCGCTATCCTGAACCTCCCCGCGATAGACAAGGGCGTCTGGCAGGCGGTGGAAGCGGTGGAGGCCGTTTCCGCAGAGGAGTGCGCGTTTCACTGCACAGAGTGCCTCATCCCCTCCCTGCGGGATGCCATCGACGAGGCTCTGGAGGACGGAGGCCTGGCTCAAGTCAATGAGTTTGCCCGTGAGCTTGCCCAGAAAAAGCGGTCCTGGAGTGAGGCAGAGTTTGTCCGATACAAGGCCCTCCTGGCAGCCAGCGGCCAGCCCAGCCTGGGGGACGCCGCCCAGCTTCTGGAGGAGGCGGAGCAGTATGAACTGCTCCCCGAGGTGGCGGAAACCTGGGACTACGCGGAGCTGATGGCGCGGGAGAAATACCCGGATCTGCCGTCTGAACTGTTCCAGACGCCCCAGGCCGCCCAAATTGGCAGGACTATGCTGGAGGAGGGAAACGGGGCGATCACCGAGTATGGCCTGATCCGCAGAACAGACGGACAGCCGCTTCCAGTCTTCACCGGAAAGCCGCAGAGGGAAGAATTCGCTGGTCCCCAGATGACGGGGATGTAAGCCATAAGCGCACAAAAATGGAGGGATTGTATTGCGAAACGGTCAAATCAACTCACTGAGCGAGATCGATATGGAACACCTGAGCTTCGAGGACATCCGATGGCGGTATGGTGTGTTCCACCCAACCAGTACCGGCGCCGGCCGGGATAAGCAATACAGCGCCTGGATTGGCGTACAGACAAGCTTGGGTGAGATCGAGAAGGGCGTGTGGTACCAGGCGGCGGAAGCCCTCATCCAAAAGGCTGGGGAGCAGAAGCTTTTGGAGGCGCTGACCGACTGGGAGAGCCGGCACAACTACGCCAAGGATTCCGCCCGAACTGTGCGGCACAAGGTCATACAGCTCCATATCAGCCGCATCTTTGATAACCCCCGCTGGGTCAACTTCATCCCGTTTAACCGGGAATACCGGCCGGAGGTGCTGGAACACGCTAGACTCGTCACTGTAATCAACGAGTGCTGCGGAAAACCGGGTGAGGTGACGCAGGAACAGATCGATGGCGCCTGTACTGGAACAGTGGCCTGTCCGCACTGCGGGCGGTGGAGCAGCTTCTCTATTGTTGAGCCGAAGCAGGCCGAAGAGCAAGGAATGGAGATGATATGATGAACATCCAGCAGAAGCGGGATCTTTTGATGAGCCTTCCGCTCATGGAACAGGAGCAGCGGTGGATCATGGAGCGCCTTGACACGCTCTCTGTTAAGGAACAGTACCAACTGTCCGCGGCGATCCTGCGGACCGGGAAGCTGGAGGAGCTGGCGGGCAAGACTGGCTGGGAACTGGAAACCGCCATATTACACATGGACCCGGAAGTGGCTGTGGATGCGGTCAACTGCCTGCTTTCGCTGGAGGATTACCAGATCTGCTTCCCCGCGGGGAGCTACGCGCAGCTGGGGAGCTTCTATCTACGGCACGAAAGCCATCTGCCGGAACGCGCCATGTACTATGCGGACCTGGAGGCGCTGGGCCGCCGCTATGAGGACCGGCACCCCGGCCTGTTCGTTGGAAACTGCTATGTGGAGTACCCGGAACACCCCTCCGCACCTCGTTGCACCGGTCAGGGACTCATCCCGGAGGATGACGGTTGGAGTATGAAAGTGAAGCTGGCCTCTTCGGCGGTACCGGAGGGGGTGTGGCTCCGTCTGCCGGACTACTCCGCCATGACCGACCGGCCTGATGAGGTGGCGCTGGCTTTGGATGAGTTGAAAACCAGAAGCCTGGAAAACTGTATGCTGCTGGATGTCCGGTGCAGCCTGCCGGAGCTGGGAAATCTGATGGAGCAGTATGACAGCGCCTTGGAACTGGTCAATGACGGGAGCGATCTGGGCTATGTTCTGGATGAGCAGGGGCAGGGAATGCCCCACTTTATGGAACGCTTTGCCGCTGCGCTGGAGTTCGAGCACTGCCGTGACCTCCGTCTTGCCCTGGACATCAGCCAGAACCTGCACTGCTATGAATGGGTTCCCCACAATGGCCTGAAGGACTTCGGCAGGCGGAAGCTGCTGGAGGCAGGGGTATCTGAAGAACTGCTGGACTCCGGCTGCATCGACTTAGAGGGCTATGGGGCGGATCTGCTGGAGGAGGCAGGCTATGTCCTGACCGCCGACGAAAGCGCCTACATCACCAGAAATAACCTGGAATTTCTCCGTGACTGGAGCGCCCCGGAGGAGGCGGGGCTGAGCATGGAACAGCAGTAACCAATTTATTAACACATAGGGGCCGTTTTCCCGATGGGGACGACGGCCCCTTCTTTTTTTGCGCCCATTTTCGGGAAGACAGCCCCGGAAAGGAGCGAGCATGGAGAAGGAACGGCTGGCAGAGCATCTGGAGCGTTACCATTCGGGCGCCTCCAACGCTGCCACCAGCCGGGAGCTGGAGTGTGCCTTTGGCATCAAGGGAAAGGAGCTGCGGGACGCGGTCAACGCCCTGCGGCGTGAGGGCGTTCCCATCGCCAGCAATGGCAGCGGCTACTTCTACGCCGCCACGGAGCAGGAGGTACGGGCCACCATCGCCCACCTGACCCACCGGATCGGCGGCATCGCCGCGGCGATCCGTGGGCTGACCCGGTCGCTGGATGTGTTCGACACCGCCCAGACCCGCCTCCCACTGGAAGGGGGTGATGGTCTTTGAACAGCTTTATGAGCTGGGTAGGCGGCAAGAAGGCGCTCCGAGAGGAGGTGGTCAGGCGGTTTCCCCTCTACTATGAGCGGTATATTGAGGTCTTCGGCGGAGGCGGCTGGGTCCTGTTCCACAAGAATCCAGGCAACGACTTTGAGGTTTATAACGACTTCAACGGCCTGCTGACCAATCTGTACCGCTGTGTGCGGGAGAAGCCGGATCTGCTGATCAACTCTCTGCGGTATGTGCTGAACGCACGGGAGGATTTTGACCGGGCGCGGCTGGCCCTGCGGCGCAAGCGAACCACATCGGTCCAGCGGGCGGCGTGGTTTTACCAGATCATCCGCCAGAGCTACGCCTCCGCCCTCACAAGCTTCGGCAATCAGCCCCACGATCTGTGGGCGGATTTCCCGCTCATTGAGCAGGCCCACCGCCGTCTGGCCAGAGTGGTCATTGAGAACAAGGACTTTGAGAAGCTCATCCGGCACTACGACCGACCGGAGAGCCTGTTCTACTGCGATCCGCCCTACCACTGCACGGAAGGCTACTACTCAAATATCGGAGAGGACGGCTTTACAGAGAAAGACCACATCCGTCTGCGGGATGCTCTGATGTCCATTCAGGGGAAATTCCTGCTGTCTTATAATGATGATCCCTTTGTCCGGGAGCTGTACGACGCCCCCGGCATCCAGATCGAGCCGGTGACCCGGCTGAACAACATCCGCCAGCGGTATGACCCCAACTGCCAGTTTGCCGAGCTGCTCATCGCCAACTACGACCTGCATGAGCGGGAACGGGCCTCGGTCCAACTGAATCTGTTTGATTTTGATATGAAGGAGACTGACTATGAAATTTGTAAAAGAAACCACTTCCAAAGGCATCCAGATCCCCACGGCAGCGATGAAGCTCTCTGGCTTTGAGAGCAGCGGCAAGGTGGAGCTCCACGCCTCGGAGGACACGCTGGTGGTGCTCAAGCAGCGTATGACCGCCATGGAGCTGCTCCGCGCCGCCAGATCCCTCCAGAAGCTGGCCACGGACCTGCATGTCCATCTGGCGAGAGTATGCGGCCACTGCGATGGCTGTGACGGAGAGTGCCCCTTTGGGGGCGGGGACGAGGTGGAGCTGCCGGACTATCTGCGGGAGGAAGCCGGCATCCCGGAAAAAGCCAAGCTGTGCGCCAGCGTGGACGAGGATGAACACACGGTGACCATCTCCGAAGCGGACTATGACTATGACCTGCGGGATGTGCCGGAGGAGGTGCTGGAGATGTTCAGGGACGCTGAGATCTGTGTCGGAGAATTGGAGGAGCGGCTGATTCTGGGAGACGTAGTGTATGGAGATTGAGACATATCTCTATCCCTATTCCGCAAATGAGGCTCGGAAACGGGGGGAACTGGCGCTCTGGCGGGCCAGCCACCAGGCCAATATTTCCTGTAAGCGGGCCATTGAGGAGAGCATCCGCCAGAACTTCGATGGGATGCACCTGAACAATGGCTGTGTGGATGAGGTCATTGCAAAGTATGGATACAAAAGGACCGCGTGGGTACTGTCAAACACGATCCAGCAAAAGGATCAGGATGGCCGCTTCAGCCAAGCGAATAAGCAATGGGCCAAGAGAACTTGCATTCCCTCAGATCACTGGCACAACAGCGATTTTGTAGTAGAGAGCCATCCGGCAGTGCTGGATGGCTTTGTCACACAGTATTGCAAGGCGTATCAGGCGCTTGGGCTTTTCGGACCGGAGCACTGCCACCCAGACTCCTTTTCCTCTCTGGACTACGAGGGCAAAGTGCTGGTCCTCTCTCCCGACATCTTGAAAGAGTCCTATTGGAATGAGGGCGCCATGCTCTGGTACGCCCACGACGGTTTTGGGTGCGGTCCTCACGCCATCGGACGCTCCATCCGCTGTACCTGCTTGGGCGATGGGGAGATGACCCGCTGGAACCGGGCGGATTTTATGGGCGTGCTGAAAGATCAGTTTCTGCCGGACTGGGCCGCGGAGAAACTGGCGGAATTAAAAGGCATGGAACAAACGCAAAGTGAGCACCCAGCTATGGGTGATATGACGATGAAGTGAGGAGCAAGAAGAAAATGAGGATTTCTTTTTATACCATTGACGATCTCCGGCTGGGCCATGACCCCAGAGGCGTGACCGGCTGGCGGCTGTCCCAGTTCCTGAACTGGCGGGACGCGCTGGAGCATTACCACAGTTTGCCCAATGACAGAGTGAAAGAGTTTGGACTATCCAATGGCATGCAGGTCCTGCAGCTGGTACGTTGCCTGCCTCTGTTTCCCGGCGACAGGAGAGGCCACGACGTCCTCTTGACGGACGGCATCGTCCAGCCACTCTGGAGGGCCGAGCCGCGGGCGGCTGAGACAGCCCGGACCGTCGTTACCCATCTGGACATCCGGTACTGCCTGGATTACAACCGGATCGTTCCCGCCCCGGAGCCGTTGCCGGAGCATCTGGAGGATGTCCGCCTGCCGGATGGCGCCAGCGCGGTCAGGCGGGTGCGCGTGGCCGGCGAGGGCTGGCTCACGCCGGAGGAGCTGGAGCGGCGGTCTGCGTCCGACATCCGGGACTATCGCTACCCGCTGGTCCTGATGTATCTGGTGGACGCTGTGGCCGCGGACGGCCAGCCCAGGCCCCAGGAGGTCACCCCCTGGGCATACAGACGACTGGAACGGCGTGCGAAACAGCGCGCCTGCCAGAATAAACTTTAAAGGAGAATCGTTGCCATGAACGAAGAAAACACTGTCATTTCCGCTCGGGAGGAACATCAGGCCCTGCCCACACAGGTGAATGTACGCATCTATGCGATCCATACCTCCGGCCCGGTCCTGGCGGAAGCCTCCGCCAACCTGAACGGCTGTTTTACCATCCGGGGCCTGAAGGTGGTGGACGTGGGGAATGGGCCCTTCATTTCCATGCCGGGTTACCGGACAGGCGGCGGATACCGGGACGCCTGCTTCCCCAGCGAGAGGGAGTTCCGCCAGCAGTTCCGTCAGGCGGTGCTGGACGCCTATGAGCAGGCCCTGTATCAACTCCCCCAGCGCCAGCAGGAGTACCAGGCCGAGTCTACGCAGAATAGCGAGAGTATGTAAGGAGGTGGTCATCCATGAAACGAGCATTCAGCCTTTGCGCCGCGGCGCTGATGCTGACCCTGGCCCTGCCGGTCAGCGCCCTTGCTGCCGAGACCGCAGTGGTCTGCTATCCAACCTCGGTGACCCGGAGCGAGGATGGCACGGAGCTGAAGAAGATCTATGACCTGGCCCCGGAGGAGGATCCTGCCGGCATCCCCCGGTCCGACTTTGAGCAGGACGGCTTCCGCTACACGCTCACGGACCTGCTTAAGCAGGACCTCCCCGAGCATGAGGAGCGGCAGCATACAGAGACCGTCTCTCTCCCCAGTAAGAACAAGGACATGGCCTCAGTGCTCGCCCTGCTTCCCCAGGAGCGTGAATTCGTCACCGATGACGGGCTCATGGGCACTCTGACGCTCCAACTGGACACCGTCCGGGTGGAGGTGGCCGGGTATGGAAGCTCTACGAAAGAGATCAGCGCCACCCGGTCCTATCCCAATCTCGCGGGCCAGGATACCCAGTACATCCCCAAGACGATTGAGGAGAATGGAAAGACCCTGACGCTCAAGAATATCGACTGGCAGACAGACAATACCGCCACCTCAGACGGCTACGCTCTGGGGGACCGCTATACCGCTGTGGCCACCTATACCGGCTCCGCCACCAGCAGCTACGTCAAGGGCTACACGGTAACGGCGGACTACACCGGGACGGTCAGCCGGATCGCCCTGAACCGGACCCGGTATGTGGCTATCTTCGAGGGCACGCCCCTCCAGCCTGTAGCAGCCCCGGAGGACCAGCTCCCCGCCCAGTTCAACTGGGCGGCGGTCCTGGTCCCCTTTGGCATTGTGGCTCTGGCGGGCGCAGGGATCGGAGCGGCGGTATTCATCCGGCGCCGCCGTGAGGCGGATGAAGATGGCGGCGAGTCCGCCTGATGGGAGGAACACACCATGAAACGAACCATGACAGCCATGCTTGCCCTCTGCCTTGCCGCGGGGTTGGTCCTGCCGGCCAGCGCGCTGGAGTACACCATCGACGCCCCGGACGGGCCGGACTATGGCAAGCCCACCTCCGTGGAGGTGGTCCACACCGCGGACGGCGGCGTCAGAAAGAATGAGGACATCAGCAAAAACGCCGCCCTCATTCCGCCCGGTTTCGGAACGCCCAGCATGGATACCAGGAACACCGGGAGCTATCTCACGCCTAACCTGGCCCCCGGTGGTGCTCCTGCCACCGGGGCGGTGGTCAATGGGAGCGGCTCAAGTGTCATAACGCCCGGAAGTCCCACTGGCTCCGTGACTGTCCCCGACACGACCGCCCCCTCTACCCGCTACACGGAGGTGACGGATGATCTCTACTACAAGGGCGGGTATCTGGCCACCCTGAAGATCCCGGCCATCGACCTGACGGTCAAGGTCTATGAGGGTACGGACAGCAAGACATTGGCCAAAGGGGCCGGTCATTTCGAGGACACCTCCATTTGGCGTGGAAATATCGCGCTGGCAGCACACAACCGGGGCGTCAACAACCATTTTGGGCAGCTCCACACGCTGGAGACCGGGGACAAGGTCACCCTGACCACCAAGCTGGGGACCAAAACCTATGAGGTGGCCTCCGTGGAAAAAGTCAGTGAAAATGACACCTCCGGCCTGAACCCCACCGCCAACGACCAAATCACCATGTACACCTGTGTCCGCAATCAGCGGGACAACCGCTGGAAAGTGGTGGCGGTGGCCAATTGATTCCCAAATCATAAAATAGACGCTGATTTCTCCCTTTTCACGAACGCTTTCCGCTCGACTTTCAAAACCTTTTCTGATATGTTGGGCTTGCAAAGGCAAAGCCTAATAACATCGAGGAGGAAAACGGTATGAGCAGAAGAAAGAACGTGCTGATGGTGACCACAGGCATCCTGATCGGGCTCCTGATGGCCAGCACCGCAGCCCATGCGGCAGAGGCGCCTCCCATCCGGGTGAGCAGCTACAAGGGCACTGTACTGGAAGTGGGGGAACGGAGCGGCCTTGTAATCGGCCCCAGCGGGGCGGCGTACACGGTGACCTCCAGCGACCCGGACACGGTGGCGGTGGAACAGGTGATGAGCTGCTGGGTGGCCGTTGCCAAGGCTGAGGGGAGTGTGGAGATCACCGCCTCCAACCAAGCCGGGGAAACCGGCGCCCTGACGCTGACCGTGGGGCCAAACGCGCCGCAGGCCCCCACCACCGGGGACAGCCCGGACCAAAGCGAGGTGTCGGATGTGCGGTTGGAGCTGGTGCGGCTGGTCAACGAGACGCGCCGGGAGAACGGTGTAGCGGAGCTGACCGTCAATGAAGCCCTGATGGACGCAGCCCAAAGCATCTCCGACAAGGAATATAGCTGGCATCACACGAAAGAGGAATGTGAGGCAGCCCTGACGTGCGGCTATCCCTACGGGTTCGGTGTGAACCTGACCGTGTTCACCGGCGCAGCTACGGAGAATGCAGCCCAACACGCTCTGGAGAACTGGATCAGCTCCCCCGGCCACTTCGAAACCATGATCGATCCAGACGGTGACAGCATCGGTGTGGGCGTGACGGAGCGCAGCGGCGTGACCTACTGCTACCTGTTCGTAGGCTGCCCGAACACCCACAACCCATATGAATAAACATACCAGCCAGATGGCCTCTCAAACGAGAGGCCATCTTTTATATCAGCCAGAGAGAAGGCGTTCACACCCCAGTAAACACTTCGCCGGAGCGATCCGCATGAGACTCCGGCGCCGCGCGCATCAATAAATTAAAACGCAGAAAAAGAAACAGGCCGTAGGGACCAGGTCCCCGCAGCCTGTTTTTATTGTTGGGAAGCATGGTCCCCCGGCCTTTCCTTTTTCGGAAAGGAACAAGGTATGCGAAAGATTTGTTTCCCATACAAGCGAATGATCTCCATGATGCTGGTGCTGGCCTGTATGCTGGGCCTGCTGCCCACCACCGCACTGGCAGCGGACGCCCCCGGCTCCATCAAGATGGAGGACTGCACCCACAACGGCGTCCACTATGAGTCTCCCAGCCTGGGGACCTGCTGGCTCCATCAGATGACCTTCGATTACAACCAGAAAAGCACCATCTGCTTCTGCGCCGAGCACGGGAAAGGCATGGGCTGGTCCCTGGAGGGGCAGACCTGGGGCAATCCCAAACCCATCACTGACCCCACTGTACAGACCATGATGGCATACTACTACGCCCATACCACTGGCGTGTTTACCGACCAGGCTCACGCCCTGGGCGTAGATGAGGTGTGGGGCAGCGATTATTCCTGGACCATGAACGCCTGGGTGCAGGCCATCATCTGGCGCTATAAGGCCGGCCTGCTGGCGGATCCAGCCACCGCCTGTGCCGAGGAGCTGCTGTGCGTCTACAACAATCTGGAGCATACCAGTTACTCCAGTATTGATGACCTGCTGGACGGGATGTCCTTCCGTGACCGCACCCAATATATCCTGGATTTGGGCAAGCAGGGCGTGTGGGGCGAGTGTACCGTCTACGAATACCAATACACCGGCTCCAGCACCAGCTCCCATCAGGCCAAGGACGTGCAGGCCATTATGATTGGGAACCTGGACGTCACCCGTGAGAAGTACGACCTGACCGTGAAGAAGGTGGACGCCACCAATCCCAACAAGGGGCTCCCTGGAGCACGGTTCATGGTGCGTTCAGAAAACGGGACCTATGAGCAAGAGGTCGTGACCGGGAGCGACGGGACCTATACGCTCAAAGGCTTGGACGCCTCGACATATTCCATCGTGGAACTGGAAGCGCCGGAAGGATACCAGATCGACAACGCTGGACCCCAGTATGTGGCCCTGCCCAACGGTAGCAGCAGGACTGTGACCGTCACATTCACGGACACGCCCGAGGTCACCAGTGAAGGGACCATCCGCAAGGTGGACGCGGATGACCCCACCACAGGTCTTGCCGGCGCTGTCATTCGGATCGACGGTGTAGACAACAGCTTTACCGGCACATATACGACCGGCCTGGGCGGCTACCTGACCGACGTCCCCTGGGACACTATGCCCATCGGCAGTTTTACCGCGACGGAACTCACCCCGCCAGCTGGCTACTCCCTCAGCCCGGACCCGGACAAGGTCAAACAGGAATTTGTGTGGGATGGCAAGCATGATGTCAGTTTAGTTTTTGAAAATGACGCCCGCGTCAAAATCGAACTGCTGAAGCTGGACGATTCTGAAGCTCCCCTCCCTGACGCGGTCTTCCATGTGGTAAAGGACGGCCAGATCATTGCCACAAAGAAAACCGACAGTTCGGGCTGCATCGTGGTCCCCAATGTCACCGAGGGCATGTACGCATTCATCGAGAAGTCTGCACCGGCGCCCATGGCCACCCTGCTGGAGCCGGTCATTGTCCATGTGGATCAAGCCACGGTGGATGGGGGTGGGACCGTCAAGGTGACCGCCAAGGACCAGCGCCTACCCAATCTGACCATCTGGAAACGGGACGGCAGCGACGAAAATACCGTCATCCCCGGCACCGTTTTTGAGGTCAAGGGTATCCACTCCGGCTTTCACACCGATGTGACCACCGGCGAGGACGGAAAAGCGGTCCTGACGGCCCTCCCTGTGGACAGTTTCGAAGTGACGGAAAAATCCGTTCCTGCGCCTTATGTGATCGGGGATGAGCCCACTCAGACCATCTGGCTCGGCCCCGGCGATGAGAAAGAGCTGATTTTTACCAACGAGAAGCAGCCCCTGCTCACCATCGCGAAATCGGACGCGGATGACCCCACGATCAAGATCCCCGGAACCGTCTTCCTGGTGGAGGGGATCGACAGCGACTACAAGGACGAGTGGACCACCGGGGAGGACGGAACCGTCTCCAAGCGGGTAGACCCCGGCAGCTATGAGATCACAGAAAAATCCGTTCCCTCCCCATATTATATCTCAGAAACGGAATCGGAACGGGTCCAGACCATCAGCCTGAACGCCGGCGATGAAAAGACGATCAGCTTTGAGAACCACAAGCGGCCTTTTATTGAGGTCATCAAGGAAAATGAGATCACTCATGATCCCATCGAAAATGTCAAGATGCAGGTCTGGTACGCCTCCAACAATACCGCCACCGGAGAGTATAACGACCTGGGCGTGTACTATACGGACTCCGAGGGCCGTATCGTTCTCTCCGAGCCGGACATCTCCCTCCGGGACGGCTGGTACCGGGTAAAAGAGCTGGAGCCTGCCCCTGGATTCGCCCTGCCGGACGAGGACACGCAGGAGGTATTCATTCCGGCTGGGGGAAGCCATACCTTCCGCTTCCAAAACCAACCTCTCTCAGCCATCTGTGTGTGGAAGTATGATTCCAAAACAGGGGCCGCTTTATCTGACTGCTGGTTCCAAGTCCGGTATCTGAGCGGCAACGCCAGCGGCAGCGGCGGCACGGTGATCGGCGTCTACCAGACCTCGGAGAATGGCTCCTTTACTGTCACCGGCTGTGAAGCTGGCACTTATATCATTGAGGAGCTCTCCAGCGACGGCACTCATGTCATCGACACACCGCCTCAGACAGTCTACCTCTCCGGCAAGGACCAGGAGGTCGTGGAGGTCCACTTCGGCAACTCCCCCAAGGGCGCTCTGCTGGTCACCAAGATCTCGGATGACGAGAAAAAAGAACCGCTTTCCGATGTGGAATTTCTGGTCACCACCAGCGATGGGACGCTGGTAGGCGATGCCAACGGCAAATTCGTGACGGACAGCAGCGGGTCTTTCCTGGTGGAGAATCAGGACCCCGGCACGGTGCTGGTGGTGCGTGAAACCAGGGCCAAACCAGGCTATTTACTGGATGATACCCCGCAGACAGCAGAGATCAAGGCCGGTCAGACCGTGACCCTCCAGTTCCGCAATCAACCGCTGGGCAATTTGATCATCCACAAGCTGTCGGGAGCCGACAAAAAAACGCCGCTGAAGGGGGCGCAATTCAAGATCACTTATGCAGACGGTTCGTTCCTGCCGGATGAGAACGGCAAGTTGTCCTCCAACGGCCTGTACTGGAGCAATTCCGAGGGGCAGATCATTCTCTCTGGAGTCACGGGCACCGTCGTGGCAACAGAGGTACAGAGTGTGCCCGGCTATACCATTGATCCGGAAACCCAAAGCCAGACCGTGGTGGTCAACCCGGACGACACGCAGCACCTCTGGTTTTATAATGATCCTGAGAAAACGCTGATCCTCCAAAAGTACATCTACGACGGCGATAAAAACGATCAACCGCTGGCCGGAGTGGAATTTCTGGTGACAGATTCCACCGGGGCCTATGTAGGCCCGGACAATGGCCGCTATGTGAGCGACAGCAAGGGCCGTGTGGTCATCACCGGTCTCACCGCCGGCATGACCATTACGGCAAAAGAGGTTTCCACAGTGGCGGGCTATGTTCTAGACAGTACCCCCCAGACCATTGAGATCTCGGAGGGCGACGAGGTCCAGACCCTCTACTTTTATAATAAGCCGGAGGGCGGCGTCGAATTTACTAAGGTCAGCGCGGCAGACAAAACGGAGCGGATTCCTGACACGACGTTCGAGGTCCGCAAGGTCAGCGATGATGCGCTGGTGGATACTGTCACCACTGGGAAAGACGGCAAGGTCTATCTCCCTCTGGAGGCCGGTGATTACTACGCGGTGGAAACGAACTGTCCCAGCTCGTTCCGCCTGGACGCTGCCCCCATCTATTTCACGGTGGAGGATGGGCAGGTCACCCGTGAGACTGTGACCAACCAGCCCATCAGCGGTATTCTCATCCACAAGGTGGACCCGGATGGCGAGGGAATCCCCGGCGCCGTTTTCCTGCTTTATGACTCTAACAAGAAGCCTATCGGTCAATACGCCTCGGATGACCGGGGATACGTCTATATCGACGATCTGACCAGTTCCGGCCGGTTCTATCTGCGAGAGCTGGAGAACGAGGGCTACATTGTGGACGACCAACTTAAGATTGTATATGTACAAGCCGGAAAGGTCACTGAGATTGAGTGGGAGAATACCCCCATCACCGGACAGATCCAGATCACGAAGACCTCGGAAGACTACAACTCCATGAACGGCTGGCCTGCCGGCACCCCAATCCCTAACACAGAGTTTGAGATCTACAACGCCCGGACGGGCCGTCTGGTGGATACCATCCGGACTGATAAAAATGGTGTGGCCGTGAGCAAGCCTCTGCCTCTGGCCCGCTATAAAATCATTGAATCCAGGGCGGCGGACTTCTACGGCCTGGACAAAACGCCCATTGAGGTGGAGATCGAGCATGAGGGCCAAATCGTCAAGGCGGCTATGACCAATAAGAGCCTCTATACCAACGTCAGCATCAAGAAGACAGGGTATGTGGAGGTTATGCCGGGCCAGCAGATCCGCTATGACCTCAGCGGCATCGCCAACAACTCCACCACCAGCCTTACCTCATTCTATTGGAGGGACACGCTCCCCACTCAGGCGGTGCGGCTGGATAAGCTGGTCACCGGTACCTACAATGTGCCGGGTAATTACAAGGTGGTCTACAAGACCAACCTCAGCGGGGAGACCTGGCGCGTCCTGGCGGATAACCTGAGCACCCAGCAGCTCTATGTGCTGGACGCATCTCCCGCCGCGCTGGGGCTGGCCTCCAATGAGTATGTGACACAGTTCATGGTGTCCTTCGGCGTCGTCCCAGCCAACTTCCGACAGGTGGAAACCCCGCGGGTGTACTGCAATGTGGTCTCCTGGGCCACTGGCGGGTCCCAGTTCACCAACCAGGCGGATACGGGCGGCGTCTATGACGGCCAGTGGATCATGGCCACCAGCCGGTGGGTGACCAAGGTCTACAAGCCATCCAATCCCCTGCCCCGCACCGGCTACTGAGGTTTACCACGGAAGACAAATAAAGCAGGGGCGCGGTCTTATTGGGCCGTGCCCCCCACTCGGAGAGATCGGTCCTTCTGAACGACGACAATCTCCCGAGAAATGTTATCGTCCAGCTTCGCGCCAGTGAGGGCTTCGAACTGCTTCCGCATATCGCCTTCACAATGGAGCCGCGGGGAGCGGCTTCGTATCCCGCCTCTGCGGCGGCCTTTACCATGGCCTGAGCCTGACCGTTGAACCCGCCGTCAGAGGCGGGATGCTTCCGGGTGTACAGCGCAGTTTTCTCTTCACGCATACTGTTTCCTCCAACGCAAGCAGAATATCCGATGGATTAAACTGTACTATGCAATACATCGAGGGCGTTGTCAACTCACGACTGCCCCGCTCCAAGGCTTTTGGGGCGGCTGTGTTTCTGAGGAGGTGGAGCAGAAAATCAAGTGATTTCCGCATCGATTTTATAGACGTGATTTTAAAGGAGGAGAGCCTGTGAAACTGAAAAAATGGGTCTGCGTCCTGCTGGCGGTTTTCCTGCTGGCAGGGCTTTTTTGTATGCCCGCGCTGGCCGCCGCGGATGATGTGGCGGATGCGGTGGAACAGACCTGGGGAGACGCCTCAGAGCAGATCAAAACGGTGGTGGACAGTGTCGTGTTTCCGGCGCTGGGCATGGTGCTGGCCATCGCTTTTTTTGTCAAATTAGCAATGGCGTATTTTGATTATCGGAAGCATGGTCAGTTTGAATGGACTGGCCCCGCTATCCTATTCGTGTGCTTAATTTTCGTCCTGCTGGCCCCAAACTACATCTGGGGCATTGTGGGGCTCTGACGCTATGACCAGGGAAGATTTTGAGCGGAGGATAACAGACCTGCTTCCGGATGTCTCTGACCAGGCCATGAAAAACTGGCTGGAATACGCTAAAAATCTGGACCGGGACGGGACATTCAGCGAGTGAATCCGGGCAGCCTATGAGGTCAACGAGGATTTTGATCACTCCTTTGCTGAAATTGTCAGCGGCCTCTGCGGCGCGTTTCATGACGCGGACGCTCAATATGGGCGCGACATCAGCAGACAACTCTACAATACGCTTGCTGTGGTTCTGCCCACGGAGATCCGAAGCGCGGCCCAGTACCTGAGTCTTGGCGGGAGTCTGGACCATGTACCAGCTCTTGCGTCGGTGGGCTTTCTCATGGAACCACAAGACCATGACAGCATGCTTCGGGCTGTGAAGCATATGAATGATGGCGGGTGTGCTGACAACGCCTATTACGCGGCTGAGGGGGAAGTGTTTAAAGACCACTCTCCTCAGTGTCAGCAGACCATGTGATACCCCAAATTTATTTCCTTCATACCCCGCACCAGAGAGTATGCTAATATGGAATTGAATTTTGGCATAAAGACACGCGGGCACTGAAGCAGTGCCCGCTTTCTTTCTGTCGCAACGACTATATGAGGGCCGTACCGCCTGTACGGCCCTCATTTTTATTCCGCCGCAGGCGGTACGCCCCTTTCGCAAGAGGGGTGATTTTTCTTTGTTTATCTGGGACTTTGTGGCCTCCACAGTCATGGACAACCTGATCGACTGGTTCTACGGACAGATCGTGGGCTTCCTTGGGAACTTCTTCTCCGCCATGGGCAACATGGGGGTGGAGATCTTTGAACTGGAGTGGGTACAGGCCATTGTCCTGTTTTTTTCTCAGCTTGGCTGGGCGCTGTATGGTGTGAGCCTGGTGGTGTGCGCCTTTGAGTTCGGCATTGAGTACACCACAGGCCGGGCCAATCTCCAGCACACGGCGCTGGGCGCCATCAAGGGCTTCCTGGCCGTCAGCCTGTTCACCATCCTTCCCGTGCGGCTCTACGCCCTGTCCGTATCGCTGCAGGGCCAGCTCAGCGCCGGGCTCACCGGCTACGGGACCAGCATTGGGGATGTGGGACAGCAGATCATCACGGATCTCGGCAGTGTGGAAAGCATCGCGGATATGACGCAGGTGACGCTGGATTTTGGCTTTGGCGTCATTACCAGCCCCATCATGCTCCTATTCTGCATCATCCTTATGGCCTACGCGGTGATCAAGGTCTTTTTCGCAAACCTGAAGCGGGGCGGCATCCTGCTCATCCAGATTGCCGTTGGATCGCTGTATATGTTCAGCATTCCCAGAGGATATGTGGATGGCTTTGTACAGTGGATGAAGCAGGTCATCGGCCTGTGCCTGACCGCCTTTCTGCAATCCACCATTCTGGTGGCGGGCCTTATGGTGTTCAAGGACCACGCCCTGCTGGGACTGGGGCTCATGCTCTCCGCGGGGGAGGTGCCCAGGATCGCCGGTACCTTTGGCCTGGATACCACAACGAGAGCCAACATCATGAGTGCGGTCTACACAGCGCAGGCCGCCGTCAACACCACCCGGACCATCGCGGCCGCGGTGGCGCCGAAATAGGAGATGAATATGACAGAAGGAAACGAATTCCATCCGCCTAAAATCTACGCGATCTGGGTGGATGCAAGGCCGGAGAGTCCCATGGCGGGGCTGTCCGGCTTTTTATCTGAGAACAGCCGCCGCCTGTTCTTTACCGAGCGTGGGGACGCGGAACTGAAGATCCGGGATATGGAGGCGCTGCGGCTCAACCGCCACCCCGCCGCGGAGTACCGGTGTGTGGAGTATCCGGGCGGGTATGATGCGGAGCGGAGCATACAGGCGGAGCTGCTCAAAACAATTTCCCTACAGGCAGACCCTGAGATCATGCGGTATGAAGTCACAGACCGCATCTACGGCAACACTGGAGGGGGCTGCATGGTAGGGACACTGGCTGTACGCCTCCCTGATCTGGATAAGACCATCTGGATCAACTGCAATGACGAGGGCGTGAACATCACCTCCGCCGACTATGTGTGGAACGAAGATGAAAGCCAGAGCTGGGAACGGTATGAGGATGTGGTCATACGGGAGATCAACTTCCAGGACCACACCCCGGAAGACTTGGGCCCCCTGCTCCCCGCCGTCCGAGAGGCTGTTGCCCATACCATGGGACAAGAGCTGGAGAGATCCTCCAGGCCGCTCAGCCTTCCGGTGAGGTGGCTGCCGGAGGCATACCGTCAAACCGCCGAACCAGAATATCTGGAATGGGCCGCAGCCAATGAACGCGCGGTAGAATTCGGCAGAGAGGGTGTAGTGATTAACGACCCGGACTATCTACTTCGCGCGGCACCGGGGGAAACTGTCCCCGGTATGGTGGTCTACATTGCCTCTCCCCTGTCCGGGGACGTGGAACAAAACCTCCAATTTGCCCGGCAAGCGTGCCGGTACGCCATCTCGGAGGGGGTGGTTCCCTTTGCCCCCCATTTGCTCTATACCCAGATGCTGGATGACAGCGATCCGGAGGAACGGCAGCTGGGCATTGATATGGGAAACCGGATGCTGAAGCTCTGTGATGAGCTGTGGCTGTGCGGGGACCAGATCAGCCCCGGCATGGCGGGAGAAAAGGAGATGGCGGAACGTCTCGGCATCCTTGTGCGGAGTGTCAGCACGGAGGAGATCCAGTCCATGGAACTCTCGCCCACAGAGGGGATGGGGATGTCCATGGGATGAACCTGACCATGGGAAGCCTCTTCGACGGCATCGGCGGCTTCCCCCTCGCGGCGGAGCGGTATGGGATCAAAACACTCTGGGCCAGCGAGATCGAGCCGTTCCCCATGAAAGTCACGGAGCGGCGCTTCCCAGGCATGGCCCATAAGGGCGACATCACAAAGTTGAACGGCAGGCTGCTACTCCCGGTAGACATCATCTGCGGGGGCAGCCCTTGCCAGGACCTGAGCGTGGCCGGAGCGCGCGCCGGACTGTCCGGCGCCCGTTCCGGCCTTTTTATGGAACAGATCCGTATCGTAAAGGAAATGCGGACGGCGGAGAGAGAACGGGGCCGGACCGGCGCCGACATCCGTCCCCGCTGGATGTGCTGGGAGAATGTTCCAGGCGCGTTCAGCAGCGGATCGCCCAAAGGGGAGGACTTCCGTATTGTGCTGGAGGAGATCATTCGGATCCATGACATCGGCGCGGAGGTCCCGCAGTCCTATCCCTATTCGTGGCCGGACGCGGGAGACGCCGTGATGGAAAACGGCTTCTCTCTGGCGTGGCGCTGCCTGGACGCGCAATTCTGGGGCGTCGCTCAGCGGAGAAAGCGCATTTTTCTGGTGGCGGACTTTGTCGGCCCTCTCGCGCCCCTGCTCCTGTTTGATGTCTTAGATGGGAGGCTTGACTATGCAGCACTGCGACAGCGACGGCCAGATGATGCTGTTCTCTCTGGAGGAGGCTGATGAAATATATGCGAGACCTCCGAAACGAAAAAATGGGACCTTAACCCTGTCCACGCTGATTTCCATTCCTTATTTCCACCTGGATCTGTCCAAAGGCCATGTGGACCTGTTCGGGTGCCATTATTGGGAATTCCGATCCCCGTGGCGGGAAAATGGCCCGCCGCTCAACACTGGAGCAGCTCCCAGAGAGCCGGTCAAATGTGATCTATCCAGCATCTTGGAGCGAGATCCTGACGAGAGACACGACCTGAGTCCAAAAGCCTGCCTCGGCATCCTGCGCAGGGCAAAGGAGCGCGGTAAACCGCTGCCGGAGCGGCTGGAGTGGGCTTTGATGGCTCAGGCCGGCCTGCTCCCGATGAATTTCCAGGCAGCGGAGATGAGAGCGTATCACATCAATCGGAGAGATGAGGACACCGATCTATATGGTGTAGCTGGTACGCTGATGGCCACCAGTAATATGCAGATGCAGACCTTCATCAACGGCGATTCCGTGGTCTTTGCCGCAAATCAGAGAGAGAAGGTGAATTGCCGCAAAGCGGCAAGAGAAGCCACCCTGGGGCGTGAGGTACGGGATCTGCATGATCTTACTGGTGCGCTTCAGGCACAACCCGGAATGAAGCAGCAGACCTTTGTTGCCGGATTTTCTGCGGGGGCAGGAGCCAAGGCCGGAAGCATCGGCTATTCCGAGAAGATCTCCCCCACGCTGAAAGGGACAGCCAGCGGGAACTGTATGCCCTCTGTCCTGTGCCTGAACGACCAGGGCGGCAGCGTGATGGACTGTACGGTGGGGATCACGGGGACCCTGCGGGCTCAGGAGCACGGGCATCAACCCCTGGTGTATGAAAACCACGGCATCGATGCCAGATACACCGGGCCACACACCATTGCCCCGACGCTCTCCGCCCGTGCGGGGACCGGAGGCAACAATCTACCGCTGGTGGAACAGAGAGACGCGGCTCACGGGTCGCCTTCTGAAAAGGACGGCATTCTTTATGCCAGACAGCGTGTGGACGTATTTCACGATAACGATGTGGCCTCTACAGAAAGCGCCAGACAGTATAAAGATGCCACAGACCTGGTATGTCAACAGGCAGATAGCCGCCGATTGATCCGCCGCCTAACGCCGCTGGAGTGTGAGCGGCTCCAGGGGTTCCCGGATGGCTGGACGGATCTCTCCGACGCCTCGGACTCCGCCCGGTATCGGGCGTTGGGCAACAGCGTGGCCATCCCCTGTGTGGAGTTCATCATGCGGGGAATCACCATAGCGGTCTCTTATTGATTATTCGGATGACAGAAGCAGGACAGCTCATGGTCGTTGACCACACCCACAGCCTGTAGGAACGCGTAGATGATCGTGGTGCCGACAAAGCTCATGTCCCGGCGTTTCAGGTCCTTGGAGATACGGTCGGACAGCTCTGTATGGGCGCGCGGTTCATCATCCGTATTCAGGATGACTTTCCCGCCTGTGAAGGACCAGAGATAGCGGTCAAAGGAGCCAAACTCCTTTTGAATGGAGAGATATACCCCGGCATTACGGATCGCGGCCTCGATCTTGCGCCGGTTGCGGACGATGCCCGCGTCAGCCATCAGTTCCTCCACCTTCTCCGAGCCGTATTGGACGATCACATCCGGCTGGAAGTTGTCAAAAGCCCTGCGGAACGCCTCCCGCTTTTTCAGGATCGTCAGCCAGGACAAGCCCGCCTGGAAGCCCTCCAGAGTCAGCATCTCAAAGAGCTTGCGGTCATCATGCTCCGGCCGCCCCCATTCGTTATCGTGGTAGGCAATGTATAATTCCAAGTTTGGGTCCGCCCAGCGGCACCGCTTCATCCCAGATCCCTCCTGTGAACAAGTTATCTTGATTATACACATGATCGGAACCAATGGCCACCAAAAATTCCGAAAAAGGGCTTGTTGCTTGTGCTTCGTTTTGGCCAGGTTCTTCGTCGGATTTGGTGAATAGCTTTGGGCCATAGCCTGGGATATACTTGGCCTACCAAACGGAAAGGAGCCTACAAAATGGGAAAACTGACGATTAATTTATGTGAAGAACTCCACCAGAAGATCCGGGAGGATGTGGCGGCGGACGAGAGCCTGACCACCAGCCTCCTCATGGAGCGGATCATCCGGGAGCACTATGAGGGACCCAAGTCGCGGCCCCGGATAGAGAGCGGCGGCCGGACCATGGCCTTCTCGGTATCGGAGGAACTGTTCCAGCGGGTCAAGCGGTATCTGGCGGCCCACGGGGGCCAGTCCCAGCGGGATTTCGTGATTGGCCTGGTGACACAGGGACTCGCTCTGTGGGAACAGGGTAAGGCCCTCAAGATGCTGGAGGGGTACACGCCCCAAAAGGGGGACCGGACGCTGGCGTTCGCCGTCACGGAGGAGCTGTTCCATCAGATCAAAGCATACCTGGCCGCGCATAAGAAGCTCTCCCAAAAGGAATTTATGGTCAGTCTGGTGGAAAACGCCGTCTCAGCCTGGGAGGCCGGGGCGGAAGCGGACGGATCGCCCATAGTGGAGGTCCTGCCGGAGCTGACCGAGGAGGAAAAGCGGCGCCGCAGCTTTGACCCACTCTCTGGAGAATACACGTACCCCTAAGAGCGGAACTGTCACAGGAAGAAACCGCCATGGGAGATGCGGATGCCGCACTCCATACCAACGACGCACAGTAATGAACAAAAGATCATCCAGGACGGGAGGAGAAACCTCCCGTCCATTTTGTTTGCCAAGGGAGGGACGAATATCTATATTTACCCTGAAAACCTGAGAGCCAAAGCCATGCTGTGGCTGTGGCCCCTGCGGGATGTGGCTATCATCGGGACCGGCTTTATCCTCTCTGTCCTGGCTCTGGCGCAGAGCGGCTTCCTGCCGCCTCTGGTGGCCACATTCCTTTTCGCGTTCCTCAGCATCCGCGTGGAGGACGCCAGCATTCTGGACTTCCTGCGCTATGCCGTCAATTTTCTGTTTTTGAAACAGCAGTATTACGAATGGGGGGAAGCGGTTGAATAAAAAGCAGAAACAGGAGCTGCGCCAGCGGCAGACCGCACGGCAGCTCATGGGCATCAGCCAGCTCACCGGCCACGGCGTCCGAACCGCGGAAGGAGAGCTGGCCTTTTTCCTCATCAGGCCGGATAACCTCTCCGTGCTCTCGGAGGAAGGGGTCCGGGGCCGGGTGACGGCCCTGACCCACCTGCTGTGCGCTATGCCGGAGCTGCGTATCCTGGCGCTGGACTCCCGCGAGTCCTTTCAGCGCAATCAGGAGTGGTACCGCCAGCGGCTGGAGCAGGAGGAACTGCCCGCCCTGCGGGAATTGCTGCGGCAGGACTCCGCCCATCTGGATGAGATCCAGATCACCACCGCCTCGGCGCGGGAGTTCGTTCTGGTTTTCCGGCTGGATCAGCAGAGCGGAGAGAGCGACGAGGTCCAGCTCCGCCAGATGGAAAAACGAATCCGGGACCAGGGCTTCCATGTGCGGCTCGCGGAGGAGCAGGACGTCAAGCGTCTGCTGTCGGTCTACTACCAGCAGGATGTGACCACGGACCGCTTTGAGGACTGCGACGGAGAGAGGGGGGTGATGGACCGTGGCTAAAAAAGTTCAGAAGAAAACGAATAAAAGGGTCCCTTCCAAGCCCTCGGAACCCCGCGTCAAGGATTTCCTGGACCTCATCGCCCCCACAGCCGTGAAGTTCAACACGGACCACTACATCTGCGGCGGGACCTACCGCTGCACCCTGGCCCTGCGGAGCTACCCCGCCAGTACCGAGGAGCTGGCTCTGCTCCGCCGCCTGGGGGAAAAGAGCGGCGTGACCCTGCACATCTATAACCGGAAGGTGTCCGTGGCGGAGGAGGACAAGATCATCCACAACGCGGAGAACAAGAACAAGCTGGACCGGGGCAGCACCAGCAGCATGAAGCAGGCGGTCACTGCGGAAGCCAACCTCCAGGATGTGGCGGCGCTCATCGCCTCCATGCGCAAGAACAGCGAGCCCCTCATCCACTGCGCTGTGTTCATTGAGCTCTCCGCCAGAGACCCGGACAGTCTGCGCGCCCTGCGGGATGAGGTGACGTCGGAGCTGATCCGGAGCAAGCTGGGCGCGGACCGGCTCCTCCTGCGCCAGCGGGAGGGATTCCTCTCCTCCAATCCGGCGGGCCGCAACACCTTCGGCTCCCAGTTTGAGCGGGTGCTGCCGGCCAAATCCGTTGCCAATCTGTACCCGTTCAACTACTCCGGCAAGACGGACCCCAACGGCTTCTACATTGGCCGGGACCGGTACGGCGCCAACATCATCGTGGATCTGGACCGCCGCACCGATGACAAGACCACAGCCAACGTCCTCATCCTGGGCAACAGCGGCCAGGGCAAGAGCTACCTGCTCAAGCTCCTGCTGTGCAACATTCTGGAAAGCGGCAAGTCCGCCATCTGCCTGGACACGGAGCATGAGCTTGTGGACCTCTGCTCCAACCTGGGCGGGTGCTTCATCGACCTGATGAGCGGACAGTACCGGATCAATCCCTTAGAACCGAAGCTGTGGGATGACGGCAGCGAGGGGGATGACCCGGATGCTCCCGCCGCGTTCCGCCAGAAGACCCGGCTCAGCCAGCATATCTCGTTCCTCAAGGATTTTTTTCGGGCCTATAAAGAGTTCTCAGACCGGCATATTGATACCATTGAGCTGATGCTGGGGCGGCTGTACGCCAAATGGGGCATGCACGACGATACCGACTTCCAGTCCCTGTCTCCCAGGGATTATCCAGTCCTCTCCGACCTCTATGACGTGATCGAGGAGGCGTACCGAAACTATGACAGCGAGGAGTATCCCCTCTACCCAAGGGAACTGCTGCAGGAGGTCCTGCTGGGCCTCCACTCCATGTGCCGGGGCGCGGAGAGCAAGTTCTTCAACGGCCACACCAACATCACCACCTCCCGCTTTCTGGTCTTCGGCGTCAAGGGACTCCTTCAAGCCAGCCGGAACGTAAAGAACGCCCTGCTGTTCAACGTGCTGTCCTACCTCAGCGACAAGCTGCTCACAGAGGGGAGTACCGCGGCGGGGCTGGACGAGCTTTATATCTGGCTGAGCAACCTGACCGCCATCGAATACATCCGCAACAGCCTTAAGCGGGTACGGAAGAAAGAGTCCTCCATGATCCTGGCCAGCCAGAATCTGGAGGACTTTGACGTGGATGGGGTGCGGGAGCTGACCCGGCCGCTGTTTGCCATCCCCACCCACCAGTTCCTGTTCAACGCCGGCAGTGTGGACAAGAAGTTCTATATGGACAACCTCCAGCTGGAGCCTGCTGAGTTCGAGCTCATCCGTTATCCCCAGCGGGGCGTCTGCCTCTACCGCTGCGGCAACGAGCGGTATCTGCTGGAGGTCCACGCGCCGCCCTATAAGGAGAAGCTGTTCGGGACAGCTGGCGGACGATAAAGCCGGCATCTGTTGGAAGGTCAATGGCAGTCCCCTATGTGTAAAGAAATGGACGGCGCATTCGTGCCGTCCATCTCCACAGGATATGAAATTACATTTCAAGCCCCAGCTTCTCCGCGATCTCTTCCGCGGATAGGCCGGCGGCCTTTGCTTTCTCCATGACAGTTCTCATGGTGACCGGGTGGAGGAGCTTCTGCTTCTGGGCTTCCAGAGTCTTGATCTCCTCCTGCTTTTTGGAGATCTTCGCGTCGATCAGCGCGATACGTTCTTCGGTGCTGCGAGCGGCCATTCAGGGCACATCCTTTCTGTTTGATGTGATTATCATAAAATACAAGCTGAACCCTGTCAACCGAATTTTGTCATATCGCCGCCTTTTCCGTCTTGATTTTGTAGCCACACGGCGATATGGGATGAACATACAAAACCAAGGAGGAAACGAAAATGGAACCAATTGAACTATCCCGCTGGGAACCGTCCCCGGAAGATCCCCGGCGGAAGCAGTACGCCGGACAGCGTACCGCGCAGGAGGTCTTTGAGGAGCTGAGCCACCGTCTGGAGGGTATGGGGTACCTGCCGGACGAGTGTTTTCTCATGAACCGTGACTGGGAGAATGGCCGGGAGATCCCACGGGACGCGGATATCTTCTGTACCACCGACTACGGCGGCAGCGAGGGCATCTATTTAGATGTGTCTCTGCAATGGTATGAAAATAATCGGACAGTCACAAGGAACTTCATCACCGGCAAGACCCTGGGTGAGACCGGCGCGGACCTGGACCGGATGTTTCTCATCTCCTCCGCCATCACCAAGGCATTCCATGGAGATCGAGGAACCTATGCCCGGTACCTCCGCCGAGGGGAACAACCGGAGCCGGAGGCCATGATCGTCCACCTGAATCCCGCAGAGCAACGCACCATCATACAGGCATTGGCGGAACAGCGGGAGCGGCAGGAGCAGGCCATGTCTCAGACGGAACTGCTCCTGCGGAGGATGACTGGGAGCATCACTGCCTATATGTCAGAGGTGGGACAGCGGCCTCTACACATGAGCGACTATGACAAAGCGGTGCTGGCGATCCAGGACGGTGAATTATCGGCGTTCTGGGCCCTCTATCCCAAAGCACTGGACCAGGCGGACAGCCTGCTGGTTGAGACGGCGGGCCGACCGGGAGCGGTAGGCAGAAGGATGACTTTGAGTCTACTATCTGCCGCAACGAATGTCTCTCCTTCTGCTTACCTGACCGCCTGCAAGCGGGCGGTGGATACCGGAGATGGGCAGCGGGTGCGGTCTCTCATAGAGCGGGCGGAAAGCTGCCTCTCAGAGCCGCTTCCCGCTCTCCCCGGCGTGGCCATCCTACATGCCTATACGAATGGCCATCGAAACATGGCCAAAGATCTGATCGCCCAATGTACGTCCGAGCAGATCGCCGCGGCGCCCCCGAATCTCCTCCGCCTGGTTGCGGAGCGGCTGGACTTCCAGACCGCAATGGAGCTGGTGGACAAGGGCGTCCAGCCGGGGAATTATGCGGCAGACGTCCTGCACACCCTCACAGGTCAGCACCAGGAGTGGATGGCGGAGAAGATGCTGGAGCACGGAATGCCGGTGGAGCCGGACAACTACGCCGCCCTATATGTCTGCGTCAACAATCAGGCGGCCGGCATTGCAAAGCTCCTGCTGGATAAGGGCATCGACCTGGATCGGTACCAGGCATGGGCGGAGAAGCAGAGAAAGAACGAGGGATATGAGGAGACAATGGCGGAGCTGACCGAATACTGGTCGGAACTGCAAAGCGGGCCTGAGCAGGACGGCCCCTCCATGAACGGAATGACCTTATGAGCGCCGCCGCTGCCGCAGCAGTCAAGGCGGCCATCCTCGCCCTGACTGATGAAAACACCAGAAAGAAAATCGGTTGGGCGCTGGCGGCGATTCTCTCTCCAGTGATCCTGCTGATTGCCTTTTTGTGCGCTCTGGGTTCGGGTACCGCCAGCCACAACCTCTCCGTTGTGGAGCTGTGCTTTTACGGCGGCACGGTCCCGCCTGAGACCCCTGATGAGTACCGGGCCTACATTGAGGAGATGCGCGCGGGCTTCAATCTCTTGGATGGATCCATTGAAAATATCAATGAATTGACAGAAGGAGAAGACGGCCTTGACGAGATCCGCGTCAAGGCCCTTTTTTATGCTCTGTACTTCGGCGCGGACAGCCCCGGCCAGCAGGACTGCCGGAAATTCACGGACTGCTTCGTCACCTATGAGGAGCGCACCCGGACTGTCACCGTGGAACATGAGGACGGGACCAACACAGAGGAGGAAGAAACCTACACGGTGGCCGTGCCCATTAAGGATCTGGAGGCGGTCTATGAGAATCTCCACGCCGCCATGGGCGTGGAGATCACAGAGGACCAGCGGAGCAACGCGGAGAGCATCTACAGCCTCATCCGCTACGGCTATACGGGGGGAAGCAGCAGCTTCGAGGGGGCCGATGTACCGTTCATCGGGGCGGACGGCTTCTGCTCCCCCATCGGGGAGAACTGGCGGAGTGTGGTCACCTCTGAGTTTGGCAACCGTATTGACCCTATCACGGGAGAGCGGAGGGGCCATACCGGCATGGACCTGGCGGTCCCCACAGGTACACCCATCCGCGCCGCCCTGCCTGGAACCGTGACGGTGTCTACCTACAACCGGGGCGGATACGGCTATTACATCATGACCGACCACGGGAATGGGTTGTCTACCCTCTACGGCCACTGCTCCCAGCTGCTGGCATCGGTGGGACGGACGGTGAAGGCCGGGGATGTGATCGCCCTGTCCGGCTCCACCGGGCGTTCCACGGGCCCCCACCTTCACTTTGAGGTGCGCGTCAACGGCCAGCGGACAAACCCTCGCAGCTATCTGCCATAGGGCAGAGGAAAGGAAATCACAATGAAAATCAAAGCGAATCTCTTGAACAAACCGGTCAACTTCCAGATGGATGACTGCCAGATCGAGAAGGTGGTGGAATTGCCGCGGGACCAATTTTCTGCGCTGGTCATCACACCGCTCACAAATCAGCCGTTCATCGCGGAGAACAAAAGATGGATGTTCGCGGACGACAGCGCCGTCCACTGCCTGCTGGCGCTGGGTCAGGGCAGTGATGACGGCGTCCTGATTTATTCCGGCAGCTATGACTATCCCCGTCTCGCCGCCTATCTGCCGGGGATGCGAGATATCCTCAACGCCAGACTGGAGCGAGCAGCGGACTTCATCGTCCATCAGGGCACAGAGGCCACAGAGAACGGAAGCTGGAGCATCAGCTGTGAGGAGCTGGAAAAACAGACCGGGATCACAGTCCGCAGAGGAAACGGCCTGGACGGGATGCTGCTGGAGGCGCTCATGAGGCGCAGCGAGGTGGCCTCGGTGTCGATGACCGATACAGGGATCGACATGGCGTACTATCTGAACTTCTGCCCCAGAATTCCAGGCCAGAAGCCGTGCTACTTTACCAAACTTCCGGAGGAGCAAAAGACACAGGTTTTCTACGAGGCGGTAGAGATCCTCCTTGAATTTTTTTGCGATGAGAATCTCTATGGTGTACTTCACAACGGACTGCAAATGCCGAACGAGGAGATCCTGGCCCGCGGATATCTCACCACGGAAGCCATGTTGGCCGCAGGCGCCGTCATGGTCCTGCCGGAAAACTCTGATATCTCTCTGCGGGACGTTCTCCAGTATGAGCTGGCTGAGGAGCTGGCTCTCGTCCACATCCAGGGTGGGGAGCCGGTATCGCTTGCACAGGAAGAAGAACTGACCCGCGCGGAGCGGAAGCGGTTCTCCGATGTGCTGGACGCCCACGTTCTGGAATCCCGTGCTGGGAAGCATAGCACGGAGCTCGTGATCGACGGCGTGAAGCTGGATCGGCTGGAGCAGTTCCGCTCGGCCCTCGATGCCTATGCGCTGGGGGATCAGGGTATGGGGCCCATTCATTAAAGGGGGCAGCGGTTTGATGGACAGTTACTTTCAGGTCCGAGACGCGGAGCGCATGGCATGGTTTACCTCGCAAGAGGTGCGGAATATCGCGGATGTGGCCGCCATGATCACGAAAGCCCTGGACGCCGCTGGCGGGGAGGGGGAAAACTCCGTTCAGGCACTTGCGGATCACGGTGGAGTTTCCCTGCAGCCGATCTCCGCGGATCATTTCAGCGCGCAGGTGCGGGACCTTTTCTGTGATCCGCCCGGAAAGCTCCTGGCAGAGCTGGACCTCAAAGATGACGCGTTCTACTGCGCCAGCTGGATTCCGCGGGAGGAGCACTGCGTCGCGGTTTCCGGGATGATCAGCCGCCTCCTGGGTGTCTATGAGCTGGCGATGGTAGAGCAGCCCGCAAAACATCTGGATCTGGACCGGTTCTGCGATGAGATGTGGGACCACCTCCATGTGAGCTTTGTGGACCCCAAGACGGAGCGGCAGTCCGAGCGGTGGGGTGGGCGAGATATACCGGAGGATGGGCGATTCGCCTTGCCGAAGCGTGCGGCGGATCTGGTTGCCACCTATGAGGAACTGCTCCAGGTACCGGGAGAAGCGTGTGTTACCCATTACTTTGGGGACTTGGGGATACACATTTTTAAATATGACGCAGCGTGGGAGCAGATCCAGAACTCTTACGAAAATGCGCTGGACGTCATGGGGATGGACAGCGAGAGCTTTCAGGCGGAGGAACGGTTCGTTCACCGTGGGGAGATCATCTCCGCCATGCGGGACCGTCTGCTGGTTGGGGAGCTGAAGCCGGGAGAAACCGTATTGTTCGTCGGTACGGAGCCATACGGCGGCCCCGGTGATTTTGAGCTGCGGGGCGGAGTCGTGGAAGTAGTGGATCCGTCCGAACGGACCTGCTCGGTACGCGGCGAGTTCTTCACCATGCACGATGTGCCGCTCCACTATGTGCTGGGCCGGTACGACACCAGCGTGGAGGGAGAGCACTACGGCTTCCCCCATGTGCGGCCTCTGTTCGGGGAGAACCGTGACCTGGCCGGCCAGTATCTGCGGGAGGCCGAGGCAAGCTGGAACGTACAACAGGCGGAGACGCAGATAGACGCTCCACAAATGATGTAGGAGGAGGCGTCGGAAATGCAGAAGACCGAGATCACCCTTTCCTTTGACGGCGAGAAATTGGACGCCCTGGAATTTTATCTGAAGAAAGAGAACACCACTGTACAGAAGCGCATGAATGAGGTACTTACGGAACTATATGAACGGATTGTACCGGAGGCTGTGCGGGAGTTTCTGGACCGCAAGGCGCTGCCACCGGCCAGACCCAAACGTCCCGCCCGCCCCGGCGTGGAAAAGCCCCCGGAGAAGGCGCTCAGACCGGAAGGGCAAACTGCTTTGGAAAGGAATGGTGACCCCACATGAAAAGCAGAGAAATATGTGTGTGGCTGGATGAGCGGTGGTACGACGCCTTGAGCCGCCATCTGAAGGATGAGACTGTGGAGGATAAGCTCGGGGACTATTTGGACCAGCTCATCAACGAGCTGGTTCCCGAGCAGGAGTACAGCCGCATCAGTCAGGAACTCTGGCAGGAGGATCAGCAGACCAGACAGGAGCTGGAGGCCGCGAGGAAGTTCGCCATCTTCCGCATCCGGGAGTCCGGGCAGGACCGCTGCCTCCAGGTAGAACGGCCTCTGGAATTTCTGGACGCCGCCCGGCTCCTGCGATCCTACCTGCGGGGAGAGCATGGGGCCTCCTCCTTTGAGCAGATGCTGCATCAGGCGGAGGAGATCAGTCCCGAGGCGTTTGAGGACATGGTGCTGGTGCGCATGGAGAATACAGGAAAGGTCACCGGCGCCTTTGAGCTGGACTTTGATAAGCGGGAGTTTTCCGCTGTCAATGTGATGGATGGCTGGCAGACCTTTGCCATGGGGGATATCTCTAAAGCGGTCTATCAGGCGGACCGCAAGGCGCACCTCGACAGCGACCAGCGATGGGCCCGGTTCCTGGACGCGCTGGACGGCAGGCAGATCACCTCGGCGGGCCATCTCTCCGCGCGGGAGGTCCGGATGGCGGAGGAGATCTCCGAGGTGGATGACCTCCTGAATTTTTACCTGGAAACGTCCTTTGACGTGGACGCGGTGTTCGGGACCCAGGTCTGCACCGCGGAGAATGACGACTGGCTGAACGTCTACGCCAACTACGATATGGCCTCCGGCCAGGTCTGCGACAAGCTGGAGATCGCGCTCCACCGGGGGGACGGCAGCGAAACAGCCCTCTCCTATCACCTCAACGCCGCGGAAAAGGAAGTCCTGCTGCGGAAGATGGAGGACTACTGTCAGGAACAGACGGGCATGGGCCTCGTGGAATACAGCACCCAGGTCATGGCGGAGGCGCCGGAGCCGCCCACCGGGCCGGCCATGTGACTTGGGCGTCTATGTCAAAGATGGGGGGCATTTCTCGTTGAGTTTGGTGAATGGCTTTTCCCGCGGGGATGTGGCATTGTGTGTTCAGCCGCCGGGGACTGCGGCAAAATAACAACGCGGGAGGAAATCACATGAACACAGAACTGGCAAGGGACCTACAGTATCGGATCACCAAAGAGGCGCTGGCCGTGCTGGTCATCCATGGCAGCGCAGCAGAGACAGATGATTATGAGCGGGCCATCATCCTGATCGGCTCGGCATGGGGCCTCGACCCTCAAAACGCCGTGTCCCATCTGGAGCTGATCACGCGGGAAAAGGAAGCGGCGCGTGGGACCGCCGAACCGGAGGAGACCCGCCACGTCCTGCCGGAAAGCGAGCTGCCCATGAACGCCAGCGGCATGGAGACGCTGGACAACGTCTGCGGCCTGTTCGAAACCGCCATCCAGCTGGAGAGCCGGGACCACCGGGAGGCCCTCTTCCGGCTCGCCTCCGAACTGATGGAAACGCAGAACCTGCTGGACTGGATCGAGAAGACGCCGGAGGAACAGGAGCGGCCTGAGCTCGCGGAGAGCTGAGGCCGCTGGCACAGCCGCTCCCCCATGGGGCGGCTGTGCCGTTCCCTCTGCCCTGGCCGCGCCCAATCCACCCCTTGACTGATTATCGGGATACCGATATAAACAGAAACAGGTGATGCATATGACGATCCAACAAGTCCTGCGGGAAAAGAGTCTATCCCGCTATCAGCTTTCCAAGCGCAGCGGGATCCCCTGGGCCACGCTGGCGGACATCTGCTCTGGTAAAACGGCGCTGACAAGGTGCAGCGCCGGAACGCTGGGCAAGCTCTCCGCCGCGCTGGACATCCCCATGGAGGAACTCCTGACCATGACGGTGGAGCAAAGACTGGCCCCGGATGGGAAGCTCAAAGACCGCTCCTACCTGGAAAAAGATCTGCCGGCCAGCCTGCAAAAAGCCCTGGACGAATACATCCAGGGAGAGAAAGACCATGTGTCCTACATGGACTGCTTGTGGGGAGAGCTGTACGGAGCCATCAACTCAAACCAGTGGAGCAATGCCATCACGCTGGAGCAGGCGGACTACCTGAGAGCAAAATACCTGTATTGACCGCAGAGCCGTGAGGGGGCCGCGCTGAGGCGCGGTCCTCTTTTCTGTTCTGGCAGTCATCCGCAAAGCCGCGCGGCACCATCCCGCCACGGGAGTGGGCTGAGGCGAAAAGCGAAAACCACAAAGTGATGTGCCAAGATAATTTGAGCAGGGGTCGGCTGAACACAGCCGACCTCTGCTCATTGGAAACTGTTGATCATGACCGAAACCACAGAGAAAAGTTCGGTGGGTTTGCTGAATAGCTTTTCCGGCCGCAAAGGAGCATCGTGTTTGACAGCAGCATACACCACCAAACACGGAATAGAAAGGAAGACGAATATGAATATGAATACGAAAACGATCACCCCCATCCATGTGTGCGACCTTATCGCCCACGAAACCGTCTCGCTCCTCTCGGTCCTCGATGAGGACGCGGTCCCACCGGCCCAGTGGATGCGCGACAGCCTCGCGCTGTACGCCGCCGCCCATCAGCTGGAGGAGGAGACTGCGCGCCATCTGAACTGGATCGATGATGAGATCCAGCGCGTCAGGCAGACCGCCGCTGGATGGAAGGCCGCCCAGCGGATCGGGGACGACCAGCTTGTCCGCACAGCCGGACTCCCCATGCAGATCGAAGCGGTGCGGGAACTGCTCCACACCACCGCACAGCTGGAGTCTGTGGAGAGCCGCACCGCCCTGCTGGAGCTGGCCAGGACCGTCACAGATCTGTGCGGCATGGAGGATGCCCTGACGGCCAACGGCGACGAGGCGGTCCACAGGATGGAGCAGGTATGGGAGCTCTTCCGGGGAGCGGTGTCGGCGGAACACGCGGAGCGCCGCCAAGCTCTGCTGGAGGAGGCGGACATCCAGATGGATGAGCTGTGCGGATGCCTGGACCCGGAGGCAGAGGTGGAGGACGGCAAGCAGCTTCTGACCTGGGAGGAACTGCGCTCTGAGCTGGAGGCTGTGGCCGGAGCACTGGAGGCGTCAGAGCAGGACGCTGTCCCCCGCTGATCTCACACTCACGGAGGCCGGAGCGGAGGCTCCGGCCTTTCTCATTCGCGCGGAGAACAGGAATACCAGCGCCGTGCGCTCTGTACGGCTCCGTGTGCCGCTTCAACGGGCGGGGTGGCCCCCTGCCACACATGCGAAGGAAGAGCCAGCGTTGAGGCTGTGTGCCGCAAGTGCCCGCAACGGCTGGAGGCCCAAATGGGCGGGTGGACCGAGGGGACGAAAAGTGTGCGGGATAAAAGGGTGTAATCACCCTGTTCTACACCGTCCCGCAACGCGGGCTGGGGATGCGGTTTTGAAAGGATTTCAACCGCTTTTCCGTATCTTTTTGGAGGGAGCGATGCTATCACTTTTATGGCAGTGTTATCAAATCTGATATCAGCCGGGTGGGAAATGCCGCAGTCCCAGCGGTTTCCACGGTTTCAAATGTGTTATCACGCCCAATTTTGCGAAATGGAGGTTTTTTGAATGACAGATGAAAAAATAAAATTCCTGATGCGGATCGATCCGGATACAGACCGGAAGATCAAGGCGGCCATGCCGCTGGCCAACTGCCGGAGTCAGAACGAGTTCGTAGAAAAGGCGCTGCAGTTCTACTGTGACTACGCAGCCTCCCAGGACTGCTTCTCCGTTCTGCCGCCCATGCTCGTTGCGGCGATCCGTGCGACGGTGCAGAGCAGCGAGAGCCACATCTGCCGCCTGCTGTTCAAACTGGCGGTGGAGATGGACATGATGATGAACGTCCTGGCTGCGGCTATGGAGATCCCGGAGGAGCAGCTGAGAGAACTGCGGGGGCGCTGTATCCAGGAGGTAAAGAAAACCCACGGCATGATCTCTCTGGATGATGCTGTGGAGTATCAGAACGGCGGGGACTGAAATGGCCTGGACTGTGACCCATGAGGATCTCTTCAAAAAGATCAACCGGGAGATGGATGCCTACGCTCAGAGCATGTGGAGACGATCTGGCAACGAGGTCTATGACCGGGCGAATGAGATCGCCGCCATGCATCTGTGCTATAACCAGCTGATGGGTAACCTCAGCTCGTATTCCGCGGAGGAGCTGGAGCCGCTTCTGCGGGAGGAAAAGCCGCTGGAAGCGGTGTGCCGGCGCTGGATGAGTGAGCTGAAGTATGACCCCAGCGAGTCGTTCGACAGAGCAATCCGCAGCTATGGGAACCCCGAGGAGTCCGAGATGTCGATAGGAATGAGCGGACCCACCATGGGCTGAGAGGAAGAAGGTGACGCTCCATGCCCCGCGTCATATTCAAGTGCCCCTATCTCAAGGGCGGATCGAAGCGCGCCGCCTCCCATCTGCAAAACTACGTCCGCTACATGGCCACCCGAGAGGGCGCCCAGCGCATGGCGATAGGGCATGAACAGCTCCCCGCCACGGAGAAACAGCGGGAGATGGTGGCGCGGCTCCTTCGGGATTTCCCGCTGAGCCGTGGAATGTTTGAGTATGAGGACTACCAGACCGCTCCTACCCGCGGCAATGCCTCCGAGTTCATCACCCGCGCACTGGAGGACAACTACGACCAGATCGCCAAGCGGGACAACTACGTCAGCTACATTGCCAGCCGCCCCCGCGCACAGCGCGCCGGAGCGCATGCCCTGTTCACCGGGTCGGATGATCCGCTGGTGCTGTCCTATGTTGCGGACGAGGTGGCCCATCACCCCGGCAATGTGTGGCTCCCCATCATCTCCCTGCGACGGGAGGACGCGGCGAGGCTCGGCTACGATGACGCGGGACAATGGAAGGGGCTTCTCACCAGCTATGCCATGGAGATGGCGGAGGCCATGAAGATACCGTGGGAGCAGTTCAGGTGGTACACGGCGTTTCACGACCAGGGCCATCACCCTCACGTCCACATGGTCTGTTACAGCGCGGACGGCAGGTCCGGCTTTCTTACCAGAGAAGGGATCGCCCAAATCAAATCTGATCTGGCCAAGCGGATCTTCCATCAGGAGCTCCACGAACTCTATGAGCGGCAGACTCAGCGGCGGGATGAGCTCACCCAGGAGGCCGGGGCATTCATGGCTGAACTGGTCCAGCAGATGCGGGAGGGCACGCTGGATAACCCAAGGATCGAACAGCTCATGGAGCATCTGGCCGGAAAGCTGAAGAACCTATCCGGTAAAAAGCAGTACGGCTACCTGAAAGCGCCGCTGAAATCGGTGGTGGATGAGATTGTGGAGGAGCTGGCAAAGGATGAGTGCGTGGCGCGGGCATACGAATTGTGGTACGAGCTCCGGGAAGAAGTGCTCAGGACCTATAAGGAGGACCTCCCTCTCCGGCTCCCCCTCTCCCGTCAGAAGGAGTTCAAGCGGATCCGAAACATGGTGATCGAGGAGGCTCTGCGGTTGGGATATGAGTCCACTGTGTTTGATCCAACCGCACCAGAGGAACCGCCGCTCGAACGGGACATACCGGAAGCTGACGGAGAAGCATCTAAAGAGCCTGAGCTGTCTGTGGATATGGAACACATAGGGCCGGAAGAGACATGGAATCACAGAGGCAGGCCAAGCAACCCATACGCCCGGTATCAGTTGGCAAAAATCATACTTGCGGCTCCTGCCACAGAGCCAGAGCAGCTCAGGACCGCGCTGGAGTGGCTGACAGAGGCGGCGGACGCGGGACAGGTCCGTGCCCAGTATGAACTGGGAAGGATATACCGGGATGGCCGGGACGTGGAGAAAGACGCGCTGCTGGCGGTGGCATGGCTCACCAGGGCGGCGGAACAGGACAGCGACGCAGCCGCCTATGCGCTGGGCGTCCTGCTTCTGACTGGCGGCGAAGGGCTGGCGAAGGATGTCTCCGCAGCTGTGAGTTGGCTGAGGCGCTCGGCGGAGGGCGGGAACCAGTATGCCCAGTACCAGCTGAGCAGGCTTCTGCTTCAGGGTGAGGAAGTCCCCAGAGAGATCGAAGAAGCGGTCCGTTGGCTGACCGTCTCCGCGGAGCAGGGAAACCAGTACGCACAGTACGCTCTCGGTAAACTCTATCTAATAGGAAAGGAAGTGCCGCGGGACCCGAAGGCTGCTGTTCGCTGGTTCACGCTCTCAGCGGCACAGGGGAATGAATACGCCCAATATGTTTTGGACCACATGGACAATGGACCATCCATACTCTCCTGCGCCACCCGGCTCCTGCACCACCTGAGCGGGATATTTCAGGAACAGGCTTCAAGAGGCCCTGTCAGGACAGTCACGCTCACGGACCGCAAGCTCAGACAGCGGATCCGGGAAAAGAAAATGGCCATGGGGCACAAGCCCGATGACCATGAGGATGCCGAGATCAGCATGAGGTGATATGCCGGAAAAATCGAAATAGTTCGTTCAGCTTCGGAGATACCCATATAAGAATGAGATATCCTGTTCGTCATGAACAGGATATCTTATTTTGCTGTCAGATAAGTTTTAGCACGTCGCGCAAAGGCGATAGATCGCCGTCAATAATTTCCCAAATGAGCTGGAGGTTTACTCCCTCATAATCATGAACGATTCGATTGCGGAGTCCATACAGCAGACGCCAGGGCACGTCTGGATGGGCTTGAGCGAAATCCTCGTCTACACGGTTTGCCAGTTCGCCCATCTGGCTCAGATTGAATACACAAGCCTCCACCAGCTTGGAATCAGTGGAAAAGCTGTCATAATCCAGTCCATTACAGTAACTCAAAATTTTATCCGTGTAGGCGATCAGCTTTTCAACGATCACATCATTTCTCATAAACAGTGACACCCGTAGCCTGTATTTCACGGTCGATCAGTGAGCCGCTCTGAATATGGGTCACATCGAACAGGTCAACATCTTTCCCAACCGCCCGCTGAACATCATCCAAGAGGCCGACAAAGCGAAGTCCCCGCAAACCGCTGTCGACAAGCAGATCAATATCACTTTTCTCTGTCGCGGTTCCTTTTCCATAGGAGCCAAACAATACGGCTTTCTGAATCCCATACCGCATAAAGACCGGCGCCAATACAGCTCTCAATTGCGGCAATGTATAGACCACAGACATCGTGCCACCTCCTTTCTACTCAAGCCCAGTATACCCTAAAAACCAGAAATATGCAACTGAAACAGAGGTGAACCAAGATATCCTATATCCATTTTACCGAGGAACAAAAATATCGTGCCAGCTGTGTGGACCTGGTGGAGTTCCTGCGGCGACAGGGCGAGAAGCTCATCCGATCCGGGCCGGAGTACCGTATGGCCAGCGACCACAGCGTCACCGTTCGGAGCAACGAATGGTACGACCATGCCTCCAAGGAGGGTGGCGGCCCCATCTCCTTTGTGCAGAATTATTTCGGACTCAGCTACCCGGAGGCGGTCACCCGTCTGCTGGACGGTGAGCAGGGGCGGATCTATGAACCGGTGCCCAAGAAGAAGGAACCGAAAAAGGAATTCATCCAGCCGCCAGTGGGCCGGGAGATGCGGCGGCTGTACGCCTACCTCCTGAAAAAGCGCCTCATCGACCGGGAGGTGCTGAGTACCTTTGTCCGGGCCGGACTGGTCTATGAGGACGAGAAATATCACAATGCCGTGTTCATTGGGAAAGATGAACACGGCGTTGTCCGTCATGCCCATAAGCGGAGTACCAGCGACATAGGCAAGACCTTCCGCATCAATGTGGAGGGCAGCGATCCCCGGTACAGCTTCCACTGGAACGGGACCAGCGACCGGCTTTATGTATTCGAGGCACCCATTGATCTGCTCTCCTTTTTGACTCTGTACCCAAAGGACTGGCAGCAGCACAGCTATGTGGCCCTGTGCGGCGTGGGAGAACAGGCGATGCTGTGGATGCTGGAGCAGGCGCCGGAGATCCGGCATCCCATCCTCTGCCTGGACCATGACGCCGCGGGCATCGAGTCCACGGGCCGCCTAAAGGAGGTCCTGAGCGAACGGGGCTATTCTGAAACGGCGGTCCTCCAGTCCATCCACAAGGACTGGAATGAGGATGTGAAAGCCCGGTGTGGGCTGGAGGCCCAGAGCGCGGAGGAGCACCCCCAGCTCATGGCGGCGCCGGAGATCTGCAAACGGATCTGCGCCATGAGCGCATCGGTGAAGCTGGACCGGCTGAACGCTGAAGTCCCGTGGCTGATCGCCCAGTACCGCTCCCATCTGCACTGGGGCCGGTTCGACCGGGCCATGGACTGCATGGAACAGGCGTCGGCGCTGGCCGCTGCGGCCTGCCGTCGTGAGCTGAGGCAGCTGGGGATGGCGGCCACAGAGGAAGAGCTGGCCGGGGCGCTGTGCGGACGGATCCGCCCCCACCGGAACCGGGGGAGCTTGAAAAACCGCTACAGAGTGCTCGTACCACAGTTCCAGAGTGTCCTCGCCCTGGAAGATGCCGAGGGGCTCCGAACCCAAGAGGAGAAGAAAACTCTGGCGGGCAGATGGCTGGATCTGGCCGCCGCATTTGCGGGCGTCCCCATCCAATATGAGGCGGAGCAGATAAAGCAGCGGGAAGCACAGCCAACCCTGAACATGGAACTGGGGGTGACCCTATGACGACGACAGAACTGCTCCCTCTGATCCTGCTGGGCGGCGGAGCGTTCCTGCTCATCGGCGCGGCAGTACACTTCACAGGGGTGGGCTCCCTGAACAATATCAAGTCCAAGACCGTGGGTGACGGCCAGCACGGCACCGCCCGCTGGGCAACGAAGCAAGAGATCCGGAAGACTTACCGGCACATCCCTTTCCGGCCAGATCTGTGGCGGCAAGGCAAGGAGCAGCCCACCACCGCTCAGGGGCTGGTGCTGGGCTGTGTGGGAGGCGGGAAGCTGAAATACTCCGGTAAATTGAGGGAAAAGCTGCGCACCCTCCTGAACGGCGGAATAAAAAAGGCGGCTGTGCAGAAGAAAGTGCCCTCCCCCAAAGAGTCTGTACAGAAAGAACCGGATGCTAAGAAAAAAACGCCTCAACATAAACCGAAGCCGAAAAAGGAGCGTAATCCCATTCGGGCCATCGTGGATACCGACGATATCCACTGCCTCATGATCGGTGCCAGCGGCGTGGGTAAGACCGCGTTCTTCCTGTACCCCAATCTGGAATACGCCTGCGCCAGCGGGATGAGCTATTTAGCCCTTGACACCAAAGGGGATTTGGCCCGCAATTACGGGACCATTGCCTCCCAATGCTATGGCTATCAGGTGGCGGTCATCGACCTGCGGAACCCCACACGCTCGGACGGCTATAACCTGCTGACCCTCATCAACCACTACATGGACGTCTGCCGTGAGGATGAGAAGAATCTGGCCGCCCGCGCCAAGGCGGAGAAGTACGCCAAGATCCTGGCGAAGACCATCGTTAACCCGGAGGGGGACGCCTCCAACTACGGGCAGAATGCCTACTTTTATGACGCGGCGGAGGGCCTGCTTACCGCTGTCATCCTTTTGCTGGCGGAGTACCTGCCGCCAACGGAAAAGGACCCGCGGGAACGACGGCACATCGTCAGCGTGTTCAAGCTGGTGCAGGATCTGCTGGCCCCCAGCAAGACCAAGGGGAAAACAAGCTTTCATATTCTCATGGATAAACTGCCGGACACCCATAAGGCACGGTGGTTTGCCGGCGCGGCCCTGACCACTGCGGAGCAGTCTATGAATTCCGTCATGTCCACTGTCCTGTCCCGCCTCAATGCCTTCCTGGATACGGAGCTTGAGCAGGTCCTCTGCTTTGACAGTGCCATCAACGCCGAGGATTTTGCCTCGAAGAAGTCCGCCATCTTTCTCATACTCCCGGAGGAGGACCCCAGCAAGAACTTTATGGCCGGCCTCATGATTCAAACGCTCTCCCGTGAGCTGTTCGCTGTGGCGGACGAGAATGGCGGGAAGCTGAAGAACCGGGTGGTCCTCTTCTGTGACGAGCTGGGCACCATGCCCGCCTTTGACATCCTGCCCCTGTTCTCTGCGGGACGCTCCCGAAAGCTGACCCTGGTCCCCATCATCCAGTCCCTTGCGCAACTGGAAAAAAACTATGGCCGTGAAGGAGCGGAGATCATTCAGGACAATGTGCAGGATACGATTTTCGGCGGTTTCGCCCCCAACTCCCAGACCGCCGAGGTGCTGTCCAAGGCGCTAGGCAGCCGCACCGTCATGAGCGGGTACATCAGCAAGGGGAAAAGCGACCCAAGCCAGACGATCCAGATGATGGAACGTCCCCTCATGACTCCTGACGAACTCAAGTCCATCCCCAAAGGTCACTTCATCGTCATGAAGACCGGCACCCACCCCATGCGGACCCGTCTGCGCCTGTTTCTGGAATGGGGGATCACTTTCGGGGATCCGTACAGCATCCCGGAGAAAACGGCCCGTCCCGTTGCCTATGCCAGCAAGCAGGAGCTGGAGCTTGCCATCATGCGCCGCCATCACGTGCGGATGCCTGCGGCAAGCGGCGCGGCGCCGGCATCCGGCAAGGCGGCAACGGGGAGAGAGCCCTGCCCCAAAACCGGACAGCCCGGAGATGAGCCGCCCGATGGCCAGAAAAGCCTGCGTCCATGAGGATATCGTGTATGGCTTATTTTCAGAACATCTACCATTCCGACCTGAGCCACAGGGCCAGAGCGGTCTATATGTATCTCAAAGATCACGCAGACAATGAGGGGCGGTGCTGGCCGGGGATCCGCACCATAGCCGCGGAGCTGGGTCTCTCCCGCTCCACAGTCAAGCGGGCGCTGGACGATCTCTACGGAGCTGGCTTGCTCACCAGAGAGCCGCGCTGGCGGGAAAATGGGAGTCACAGTTCCAATCTATACCGGTTGGTGTGAGTTCAAAATAAAAAGGTCCACCGCCAGGGGGAGATTTTGCCCTGACGGTGAACCGAGGGTAGGTTCATGATGAGCCAACCAGAAGGACTTACTCTAAGGAGAGACTAAGACAGAAGAGAATCGAGAGAGGAATAGAAATTGCATCCAAAGATATTTTCACCAAGATCAAGTCCTCACTGCATACCAAGGCCAATTGCGGAGAATACCCGGGTGCCCTTGACCCCTACGGGTATCTGCGTAACACGCAGGACAAGTAAGGCTAATCGTCAATAAAGAAAATGTGTCCGCCATACGGCGTATCGTCGAGATGAGTGCGGCTGAGATGGGCTCATGGAGCATCTGCACCGTTTTGGACAACGAGGGAATTCTCTCTCCATCCGAGTACAATCGGTTCCGCAGGCATAATCCCGACAGGGACAGCAAGTTCGTGCGGAAACGTTTTTGGATCAAGATTATCTGCGGAACATCCTGCAAAGGGAGATGTGTGTGGGGGAGCATGGTACAGGGGCAACAGTACACGCCCTTCAATCGGAGCAAAAAAGCGGCTGGCAGAGCTGGACACCAGGCTGAACGTGTCTATGGGGACAGCCTGATGGGTGCTCTTCTCTTTACCAATTTGAGTGTTCATCATCTGTTGTGAATCGGTAGGGTGATCCCCACCTGAAAGACATCCTCTCCGGGGTAGAGATCCATCGTCCCGCCGTGGCGCTCCACCGTCTCCTGCACCGAGCTCAGGCCGATGCCACAGCGGACACCTCCTTCCTTGCGGGAGAGGATATGTCCCTCCGACCGGTCAAACCGCCCGTCGTAGGTGTTCTCCACCAGAAGGAACAGGGTCCCCTCCGTGGCCCGGCTTGTGAGGGACAGCCGCCGCTCCCCCCGGCTCTGGCGCTGGCAGGCCTCCAGGGCGTTTTCCAGCAGGTTGCCCAGAACAGTACACCACTCCACGTCCCCCAGAGGGACCCCCGCCGGAATGGTCAGAGCCAGGTCCGCCCGGATCTCCTGCCGCTGGGTGGCGGCGCTATAATATTGTAGCAGGGCGTCCACCGGCGCCCGGTTGCAGAAACTGCCGGGGGACACCCCGGGCCGCCGTGCCAAAACGGAAGGGAAATCCTCCAGATAGCGCAGCAGCTCCCGGCGGTGTTCCTCGGTCTCCGGACGGCTCTCAATCTGTCCCGCCAGCTCCGTGATGGTACGCAGGTGCTGACGGAAGTCGTGGATGAGCCGTCGGTTTTCGTCGGAGCGCTGGGCGAGCTGGTCGGCGTACTCCACCTGCATGGCCAGTTGCCGCTCCATCTGCCGGTACTCCGCCGCGAAGGCCAGATTGAAGCGGTAGGCGCTGACGATGTCCCGCCAGAGGACATACCCAATGGTCAGCGTCATGGCAAAGCTGCCCCACTCACCGAACCAGCCGGTGACCACCGGCTCAAAGGCCGGCAGCAGTCGGTCCCAGAGAAGAAGCGTTGCATAAAAGGCGGCGGCGAAAAACAGCGGCGCGGCCTGAGGGATCTGCTGCCGGACCGCCCGGAGGGCCGCTCTTAACAGATAGACCGCGGAACCAATCTTGAAGCAGAAGATCAGTAGGGAGAATGCTTTCAGCACCGGTATCGTCAGGTATGGAGACAGCAGTCCGTAGCAGAGGGCTACCAGGCAAAACAGCCAGCCCGCGATTTCCACCGTCAGGGCAACTGGGCGTCGGGTCTGACAGAGCCGGTTTTGCAGCGTTACCACCAGCACCACCATGGCATAACCTACGGAGATCTCCAAGGCATACCAGGGCCGGGGTGGCAGGGCGGCGGCGCTGTGCAGAATGGGGTAGGCAGTGAACAGCGATCCTGCCAGGCACAAAAGGGCGAAAAGCAGGGCGTTTTTGTGGCGCATCCGCACACCGAAATAGGCGGCCAGCGCCGCCCCCAATACCCCGCACAGCGTTACGCATACCGCCAGTCCCAACCGCAGCCCCCGGCTGAGGTTGACTGCCAGGGGTGTGCCCAGGGCCGGGGGATAGACCAGCCCGCTGTAAAAATGGGAGTCATCCCGCACCGCCAGCAGGATGGTGGTGAGACCGCTTCCTGTAAAGGTGACCATGCGGTTCTGGGTGCGGGGCTGGTAGTGCTTCAAGTCCGGTTCCCCCACCTGCAATTCCAGATTTCCGTTGAGATAGAGCCGATAGGCGGAGTAGATCTCCGGCAGCTCCAGGCCGTATTGGGCGGGGGTCTCCGGCAAATCCAGGGTCAGCGCATAGGTCCCGCATCCATGGGGCGTCACCCCGTCCGGCTGGTCAAAGCGGGTGCGTTCCCCGATGGAGGTATAGATCATGTAGTGCTCCGTGCCGTGTGCCGTCCACTCCTCCGGGGTGAGAAGTACGCCGGGGTAGAAGGCCCAGCCGTGGATGAGAAAGTGGAGGTCGGTCTGCCCCAGTTCCTCATCCGTCAGGGTCAGCAGGCCATCCATAGGCTGGGCGCCGGGGCGGGTATATTTGTTGTCCCAGACATACAGGCTCAGGCACAGGGCGGAGCCCAGCACCACGGCCAGCAGCAGGGCCAGCAGCTGACGGTGGACAGGCTTCATCGCCGCCACCTCCTCCAGAGAAGGGCTCCAAGGCCAACCAGCACCGCCCCGCCCGGGAGAACCAGAGCGGTGGAGGGGATTGCCTCCCGTTTAGGCATAGACGGCTCTGACAGTTCTTCAGGTTCCTGAGATACAGAAGTCTGCTCCGGGAGTTCGGGCTCCGGGCTGTCCGAAGGGGCGGCAGGCTCCCTGACGGTCTGCTCCGACGAGTCAGACGGCTGTGTGGACACGGCACAGGACTTCGTCTGCGCGGGAACGGCGGCCCCTGCTTCTTCCTCTGCTGTGACTGGTTCCTCCGACTGGGCGGCGGGGAGTGCATCCGGCACGGGTTCCGTCTCCGACTGCTCGGTCAGCATCTCTGACAGGGTGTACCGGCCCGTATGCCGGATAGGAAAGACCGCGATGCCCCGCTCGGCATCCAGTGTTCCGGCAGCGGCCGTACCATCTTCCCCCGTCAGCACGAGGACAGCTCCATCCTGTTCCAGCGTGACCGGCAGCATCACCTCACAGTCCGGAAAATCGGATATTCCCCGCCCGTCCACCTCCACAGTGAGGGAAAAGCCGTCCTCCGTGGGAAACAACTCAATGTAAAAGACGCTGTCAGCATGGAGGGAAAGAGCGTCTAAGGCGGTGTCAGACAGGGTGAGGGTCACCCCCTGCTTGGAAAAGCGCACCGGCCCCACCTGGGCCATGGTCAGCACCCGGGCCCCGGACAGCAGGCTTTCGGTCTCCGTCACCCGCTCCTGAAAGGGCTCCGGTTTTGAAACCTCCGGATCTTCCTCTGGTGTCTCCGGGCGGCGGGGCAGGTCATCCTCCTCCGGCTCCCATGGCTCCGGGGCGGCGTCGGTCCGGTCATCCCCAGTGTCAGCGGGAGGCTGGACGATGTCCTGGGGCGGATTTCCGCCGGTGTCCCCGCCGTCCCGGTCCCCGTCGTGGTAGCCCTCCAGCACGATCTCGTCGGCGTAGAGAAAGGATAAGATTCCCGTCTGTCCGCCATCGTAGTCGGCCTGGATGCGGTAATGGCACCCCGTATTCAGAAGATCGGTGAACAGGGACAGCTGGGTTTCATCCCAGCAGGCTCCGTCCGTAATCTCCTCCCACGGCCCGCCATCCTCCGACAGCCATACGCGCACAGCAGCCAGATCACCGGGTGGGGCCACCCAGGGAAAGACCAGTGCCCCCCGTGCGGCCAGAAGGCAGTTGAGTTCCGGCCTGCCCTGCTGCTGGACGGAGACAGGAACGGTGATCTGGGGCAGAACAAGCCCATCCCCAAAGACCGTGTTTTCCGGCAGGAGCACCGTGCCCACCGCCAGATAGACCCCCACGGTCTGGAATTCCACGCCGGAAAAGTCCCACTCGATGGCGGCGGTCACGGGTTTCCCACTCTCCGTTTCGCATTGGAGGGTATAGGGGGAGAAGCAAAATTTCTCCTCCAGAACCTCCAAAGCACTGCCCAGGGGCAGGGCAAATGCGTCGGTATAGGGGTACCAGGATTCCACTGCGGTGATGACTTCCGGGGACTGATCCTCCACCGTGACCGGGATGTACAGTGCCCCCGGCACACCCTCGGCGAGGACGTAGCCCTCGGGCAGCTCGATCCGTCCCACCGCCTGATAAGTCCCGGTCTTGGTTTGGTCGATGTCGCCAAAATCCCAGGCCACGCCCAGGGGTTCCTGCCGGCTCTCCTCCCCCGCCGTTACAAGGGCGGTCACCGATTGATGTTGAACCGCCAGCCTGTATAGCGGCTCCAGATCGTCGTCGCTGTTGCCCGTCTGCCGCACCGGGAGGGTAACGGCGGGCAGAGCGGGCAGACCGTCTCCAGCAAAGCCGGTCACGACGGCGGAGATCATGGGCGCAGGCTGCGGGGGTTCCTCCGGTTCCGGCGCAGGCAGGCCGCTTTCTTCTGTGGCCGCAGGCGGCGGGGTCTCAGGTTCTGCGGCATAGGCAGGCCAAGCGCCGCCCAGGGTCAGGAGCAGCACCAACAGCAGAGCCCCCCCTCTGTTTCTTTTCCTCATTACGGTTCCCTCATTCTTCCAAACATATAGGCCCGGTATTGGGCCAGGATCTCCCGCCTGCGCCGGGGGGCGATGGGCAGGATGCTCCCGTCGTCCAGACGCAGCTCGTCCCCCGTCTGGGCGGCGATGTGGTCCATGTTCACCAACACTCCCTTGAAACACAGGAGAAACCGCCGGTCCCGCTCCAGCGGGGCGGCCGCGGCGGAAAAGCTGCGGCCCAGGGGCAGGTCTCCCCGGGTGGTGTGCAGCACCACGCTGCGCTGCTGTACCTCCAGATACCGGATCTGACGGGTGTCCACCTCCAACGTTCGCCCCTCCACCGTAACGGCAAGGGTGGGTACTTGGAGGGCCCGCCCCAGGCGGCAGTTGGCCATGGCCTGGGCAAAGTCCTCGTCCTTCACCGGCTTGATGAGGTAGTGGGCGCTGTTGAGGGAGAAGCCCTGGCGCATAAAGTCCTCGCTGGTGGTAAGAAAGACCAGCTTGCAGTCCATGTCCCTGGCCCGGAGGGCCTGGGCGGCCTCAATGCCGGTGATGCCGTCCATGTAAATGTCCATAAACACCAGATTGAACCGCTGGCCCTGCTCCAGAGCCGCAGAGAACGCTTCTCCGCTGGCAAAGGCGGTCAACTCGTATTCCAACCGTTCCCGGGCCATATAGTCCGCCAGCTTCTCCGCCAGCCACGCCCGGTCCCGCTCCAGATCATCCACCACGGCAATGCGGTATGGCGTCATATTGATCCCTCCCATCCGCATAAAATTCCAGTTTCAGTATACCACAAATCCACCGGCCCGGACGTGTATTTCGCGCCAAAAAAATGCACTTCGTGCCAATGACCTTGCGCTTCCCTTGACGACCTGATACCATATAGATGACACCAGACTGTGAAAGCCTGGTGTTTTTTATTTTCAAAATTAGTGGAAGGAGGTGCGCCCGGATGAAGCTGGCCATCTGTGCCCCGTTTATGGAGTCCGATCTGTGGCAGGAACGGCTGCGGCGGGCTGCGCCCTGGGCGGCGCTGGAGTTTGACGAGTTCTACCGCCCGGAGGAAATCCGCTCCGTCCCCGGTTTCCGGTATGATGCCGGGGTGGTGGTCATGAAGGGGGCGCGGGGGCTGGAACTGGCCACGGCCCTGCGGGAGCGGTCCGACGACCTGCCCCTGCTGTGGCTCAGCGACGACGAGAAATTCGGCCTGGCGGCCTTTGACTTAGGGGTGGCCATGCTGCTTCCTCTGAACTGTACCGATCAGGAACTGGCCGATGGCCTGCGTCGGTGTGGAGTAAAAGAACGATGGGAGGCGATGGGATGATCGCGCTGATCTGTGACAGCTGGGAAAACTTCTGGAGGGAGGTGCTGTCCCCATGGGGAGAGATAAAAACCTTTTCCGACGGGGTGACGCTGGCATACTACCTGCAGCATGTCGGTCCCTGCGACCTGGCAGTGGTGGCGGTTGACGGGGCGGACGGCATGAACTACTGCGACTACGCCCGGCATATACGCCCCGGAGTCCGGGTGCTGTGGGTGACCCAGGATGCGGATTTTGCCCCCCGCAGTCAGCGCATGGGGGCGGACGGATTTCTGGTCAAGCCCCTGCCCCGGGGCGAGCCGGAAAATACCCTGCACCGCATCCTGGGCCCGCCCGGCAGCGCCGGGTGACCACACGCAAAACCCATTGGCAAGGGGGAACCCCCTTGCCCCCGGAGGGACCCCTCCGGGGGCTGATCCCTCTTGTGCCACATTTTTATATGGAGGCGATCTGATGAAGAAACGAATATTCAGCCTGTTCCTCGCCCTGACTTTGTGCCTGAGCCTTCTGCCCACAGGGGCGTGGGCGGCGGAGTCGCAGAGCGAGGAGGAGACGGCTTCGATGCAGCAGGACGGAGAAGCGGATGCAGCATCTGAGCCTGAAGAAGAACCGGCCCCGGCGGCCCTCTCCGCCCAGGCCGCGGCAAGCACTGAAGAAACCATCTCCGGCAATGTTACCTGGGATAACAGAAACATAACTACCCCGGTGGTGGTGAAGGGCGACACAACAATCACGCTGATCGGCGAGAATACCATTACGATTACCGAGACCGCATATGCCGCCGCTCTGGATATGTATTCCGCCAGTCTGACCATTCAGGGAAGCGGCAGTCTGACGGTCACTGTTCCTGAAAGGAAATATGGTATTGCGGATACCGGTTACGGTGAGACCGCCGGCGGGAAGCTTACCATAAAAGACGGGGTAAAGATAACCACCAACGGCGGTCAGTACGGCTTGAGCGCTAAAACCATCGTGATCGAGGGTGGAGAGCTGAATCTAAATTCCGGTTTCGGTATTGACACTGCATCCCTGACCATGAACGGAGGAACCCTTTACACCACCGGAAAATATGGTGCGATTTCGAATAGTAGGTGGGGAAAGGACCGAAACATCAACAACAGCCTGACCATTCTGTATTCGGACAAACAGAATGCAAACACAGACGATATGCAGGTCGGCACAGCGGACGATACAATAAGAGAAGGGGAAGTCAAGACCATCTATATCGCCAAGATGGGGCCCCGCGCAAGCCTGACCGTCGGCGCGCAGCAGGGAACCCTACAGGAAGGCTTAGGCCGTCAAACGGCGACCTTCTCCGTTACCGGCAGCAAGGTCCAGATGGATACCCTGAACGTGGAATGGGTGGGCGCGCACACCGGTCTGACGGCGGGAAAATCCGCTGACAACCAGACCATCACCGTTACCGCCGACAACAACGTCAAGGAGGGCCGCTATAAGCTGAAGCTGACCGCAGACAGCGAAGCAGGATTCTCTCCTAACAAGGCGACCGCCACCGCAACGGTCACCGTCGCCGCCGCGCCCAGAAACCCCATTACCATAAGCCAGCAGCCACAGGTCCAATATCAGACATCGGATGAGCAAATGAAGGCGTATGTCTCGGTAGATGCCTCTCTGGCGGACGGTGTGAGCGGTAATATTACCTATCAGTGGTATGTAAATGGAGCGGAATTTACGGGCACAGGCAGCACCAGCAAAGAAATCACCCTGACCCAATCCGACCTGACCACAGCGGAGGGCAAGAACTGGGAGTACAGCGGCCAGGTCTACTGCAAGCTGTCCTATCAGGGCTATACCATAGATACAGACACTGTCACTGTTACCATTAACACCTGCTCCCATGAAAAATACACCCATGAGGGCAAATGCCAACAGTGCGGCGAACCGTGTCGTGCGGAAGTGCTCTTTATTAGCGAAGATGGTATCCCCTATTCGTATGAAATCGACAACTCTGAGTCCCTGGTTGGGAGCATTCTGTCCTCCGGCGGAACCTTTTATTTTGTGCGGGATACTAACGCAACCTTGAGAGCGGGAGGTAATGAGACGAACAAAAAGGATGCTACGCTGGATCTGCAGGGCCACAAGGTCAAGGCGCTGGATCTGCAAAATTTTCCGTACAACAGCGTTACCATCAAAAACGGCACGATAAATGGCATTGAAACCGGAGCCCCCGCGGTATTGATATTCGACAGCGTTACAACAGACGTGGACCACTTTTCTAACTGGTGTACCCTGACGGTAAAGGGCAACTGCGTGTTTGAGAGACAGGTGGCGTTCCACGGGAAAACCCAGCTCCGGGGCGGCACCTT
>ERZ827440.306-NODE-306-length-73055-cov-7.025959_pt1 | contig 73055 bp, 62 predicted proteins | sample MGYA00519774_ERZ827440 | MGnify/ENA primary metagenome ERZ827440 (study PRJEB31778, sample SAMEA3449302) | human gut metagenome | biome: human gut; feature: human-associated habitat; material: faeces | place: United Kingdom | collected 2010/2012 ... | reverse complement strand
TTTACAAATATCGTTAACAGATTGGCCATATTTTCTTAATAGTTCGGCCGCAATTCGGTATATGCTGTCGTTCGACAGAAAAAAATGAACAGCACCGCCTGCGGAAAATTCCGGCGGGCGGTGTTGCTCGGTAAAGGTAATGAGAAGATGGCGTATTAAAAATAGGAATGTGCTGACCAATTCGCTTTTATGAAAGGAAATTCAATCAGCACGCCCGCAATTCCGACGGTCGGAGGCGGCTCAAAGCGAGTCGCCGAAATCCATGCGGAATTTTGCTGCAAGCTTCTCCGGCCAGTCGGACACAGAATTCAGCTTGTCATAGAAATTGTGCGGTCCTTCGGTTTCGAACTTCAGTCCGCCGATAAGCTCCCTGTTGTCATACAGCCAGCAGATGCGGTCAATGAGATAGTTCATCTGCGAAACGGTGTATACCCTGCGCGGCACGGCAAGGCGAACGAGTTCCATTGCGCCGTAGGGCTCAACATCCGCATCATCCCACGGCTCATCAATTGCTCCGCGCTCCATGCCTCTTGCGCCGGAAGCAATATAAATTGCAGCTGCAAGGCTGCCCGCCGGATAGTCCTTGCGGGCGATATGCGGAACAAATTTCATTGCGTCGAGGTGACAGCCGAGACCGCCGGGCGGTGTGACAACGGGAATGCCTGCATCTTCAAGCTCATTGCAGAGATATTCGATGAATTGCGGGCCCTGAGCGATAATATTTTCGTCCATTGTGTCGTCAAGACCGACGCAGATAGCTTCCATCTCTTTAACGCTCATGCCGCCGAAAGTGGGAAAGCCCTCAAAGCTTGAAACGAAGGCTTTGATATGCTCGAAGAGCTTTTTGTCATTAAGAATGATTGCGCCGCCCCTGCCGAAGCCGAGTTTGCGTGCGGAGAAATAGATGATGTCCATTGCGTCCGAAAGGATGCGCACGATTTCACGAATGCTCTTGTCGGAATAGGCGGTTTCGCGGGTTTTGATAAAGTACAGATTGTCCTGAAGCAGGCTTGCGTCAAGAATGGAAAGCACTCCGTATTTTTTGCACAGTTCGGATACTGCAAGCATGTTATCAAGCGCAATGGGTTGGCCGCCGATGAGATTTGTGCCGGATTCAATGCGGACAAAGGCGATATTGTCGCCCTGCTCTTTGAGCACGCGCTCAAGCTTTTCAAGATCGAAATCGCCCTTGAACGGGTTGGAACTCTGCCTGTTAAGCCCGTCTTCCTGCAAACAGATAACGTAGTCGCCGCCGCAGTATTTGATTTTGCCGACGGAGGTGCCGAACTGGAAATTCATCGGAACGATCGAACCGGGCTTGGGCTGCACGAACGCAAGCGCAAGCATATGTTCACAGGCGCGGCCCTGATGAACGGGAAGAAAATAATCCTTGTTGAAAATCTCTTTGATTTTGGCAGCAAGGCGATAATAGGTTGCACTGCCGGCATAGCTGTCGTCGCCGACCATCATCGCGCCGAGCTGTTCGTTGGTCATTGCGTTGACGCCGCTGTCGGTCAGCATGTCGAGGTAAACATCCTCGCTGCGGAGGCAGTATGAATTGAAGCCCGCTTCGCGAATTGCGCTGACGCGTTCTTCAACGGACGGGATGCGTGTTTTTTGAACGATGCAAATCTTGTGCATCTCAAGGGGCAGGGATTTTCTGCGGTAATATTGAACCTTATCCATAGAATCTCCTTTCGGTCAATAAAATCATTCCGGTGAATGACTAAACAATCTGTTTGGATATAAACGCCGGCTGCATTCGTCCGTACGGATCGTGCAGTGTTCCGCCGATTACCCTGCTATTATACGCAGCAGTCGTATCGGGTGCAATTCAGGAACATGCGCAATTTCCGTTTGTTAACAGTTTTGCCACAATTCAAACTAAAATTATACTCAGTAATGCAAAAAATGCATTAACCAATGAATAACTCTCACTTTGAAAAACAAAACTGCGATTCGGAACTTCGGAACAATGAAGCTCGAACCGCAGCTGTCGGTGGTTATATCCTTTTTTTGGGAATCAAATGATTCGGAGAAATTCGCATTGAATCATTCGGTAATATAGGCCTTTACAAGTTCGTAAGTGTTTTTTACGCCGTCAATGTGGGAACGTTCATATCCGTGGGAAGCGTAAACTCCCGCTCCGATAAGTCCGTGGCGCAGATCGTAACCGGCATCAAGCGCCGCATCCGCATCGGAACCGTAGAAGGGATAGACATCAAGCGCGTAATCAAGATTATGCTTCTTTGCAAGCTCAACAAAACGGGACGTAACATCGTAATTATACGGACCGTGTGAATCTTTTACACAGATGGAAACCTGATGTTCCTTGCATTCAAGTCCGTCGCCGACGCAGCCCATGTCAACGCTGATGATCTCTTCGGCATCGGCGGGAATACCGCTTGAGCAGCCGTGGCCGACTTCTTCAAATACGGTGAGATAGATGTAAACTTTGCGGGTCAAAGAAAGCTTTTCTGTCTTAATTGCCTTTGCAATGCCCATGAGAATCGCCGCACTGAGCTTGTCGTCGAGGAAACGGCTTTTAATATAGCCTGTTTCGGTGATTCTTGTGCGCGGATCAAAACAGACATAATCGCCCGTTGCAATGCCGAGTTTTTTTGTTTCGTCGGCGGAAAACACTTTTTCGTCAAGCACAAGCTCCATGTTATCGTAGCTGCGCTTCTGACTGTCGTATTCGCCGTTGACGTGAACGGAAGGGTTGTTCATCTGGAAACAGCCTTCAAAAACCTTGCCGTCACGGGTATGAACGCGTGCATTTTCGCATTCGGCGTTGTTTGCGTTCATGCCGCCGATGCGGGTCAGCTTAAGCCTTCCGTTGCTCTTGACTTCGGATACCATTCCGCCGAGGGTGTCAATGTGTGCAGAGAAGACAACCGGGCTGCCTTCGCCGCCGAGACAGCAGAGCACACAGCCCTTGCGGGTAAGCTCAGGCTCAAAACCGAACTCGCGGAGCTGCTGCATTATGTAATCCGCAGCTTTGCGCGTGAATCCGCTCGGACTGTCTATTGCCATGATTTTCTTCAGTTCATCAAGAATATAGTTAAGCATTTTTCCTCTCCTTATGTAAAAACATCATTCGTTTAACAGCGCATCCGCAACCTGAAAAGCCGGAGTGCTTTCATCGATTCCGTTCAGCGCGTTTTTTTCGGTTTCATCGCCCTCGTCAATCGGGCTGTGCGCTTCGGTGTGTGTGCCCATGTTGATGAAAACCTGCATAAGCTCAAGGATTTCTTTCGTAAGCGGCTCACCCTCGAACGCTGCCGCAACACCGATTTCGGATTCGCCGCAGGCGCGGACGATTTGAACAAGTTCCTCAAAACTCATTCCGAGAACATACAGGCTTTCAAGATAGTTCTCAGCGCCGTAGCATTCAAACCCGTGTGATTTAAGCTTTGCAAAATCGAGCTTTTCTTCAAACTCGGCGGCGAAAAGCTTGCCGTCGATCGACACTTGCAAAAAGTCAACGGCAATATCGCAGATTCCGTTCACGGTCAGAACAGGGATGGGATAGTATTCAAGAAAGTTGTCCCCGTTCACGGTAACGGTGTGGCGGTCATAATAGCCCCATTCAACATTGTAACCGAGCTTTTCAAGCGTGTTGCGCAGCATGATGGCACGTTCACTCAGTGTACGGTACGAATCGTTGATAACGTTCACATTCTTAGGTATTTTCATAATTCAGGACTCCTTTTGCAGTTTGATTTCTTCAGACAGAAACGTAAAACCTGTTTTGCGCTTCGTGCAGTTTTTTATATTCGCCGCCGGCGGCGAGAAGTTCATCGTGGGTTCCCATTTCGGCAATTCCGTGTTCGTCAACAACGGCAATTTCATCCGCGTTACGAATTGTGGAGAGACGGTGTGCAATAACAAGCGTTGTTCTGCCCTTGCTCAACCTGTCGAATGCCTGCGTGATGCGCGCTTCGGTTGCGGAATCCAATGCGCTTGTTGCTTCATCCAAAATGAGAATCGGCGGGTTTTTAAGAAAAATCCTTGCGATGGAAACACGCTGTTTCTGCCCGCCGGAAAGCGTTATGCCGCGTTCGCCGACGATGGTGTCATATCCGTCGGGCATCTTCATGATATCGTCGTGAATTTCCGCCGCAACGGCCGCCTGCACGATTTCTTCATCGGTTGCATCGATTCGGCCGTAACGAATGTTTTCTTTGATGCTCGCAGCAAAAAGGAACACATCCTGCTGAACGATGCCGATATTGCGGCGCAGTGATGAAAGCGTAACATCGCGAATATCAATTCCGTCAACGGTGATGCTGCCGGAGGTTATATCATAAAAACGGGGCAAAAGGTGGCAAAGAGTGGTTTTGCCGCCGCCGGAAGGACCGACAAGCGCGAGTGTCTGTCCGTGCCTGATGCTGAGGCAAATGTTTTCAAGCACATTGCCGCCGGAACCGTACGCAAAGGAAATGTTTTTGAACTCAATGTCGCCCTTAACGTTTTTGAGCTCGATTGCATCGGGTTTATCCTGAATCTCGGCTTCTGTATCGAGCAGCTCCGTGAATCGTTTAAAACCGGCCATGCCCATTGTGTATTGTTCCGCAAATGCGGAAAGCTTGCGTATCGGGGTAACAAACGATGAGATATACATCATAAAGATGATAAGCGTCGTTGTCGTCATTTCGCCTTTCATAATAAGCACACCGCTCACGGCAAGCACAATGACATTGAGAATGGTTGTGAAAAACTCCATTCCCGCCATGAACATGCCCATAGTTTTGTAATACGCAGACTTGGAGTTGACAAAGACGCCGTTTCCCTGCTCGAATTTTGAAATCTCATAATCCTCATTTGTAAAGGCTTTTGCAACCCGTGCGCCGCTTATGGAGGATTCGATCTGCGAATTGATAACCGCCATGCCTTCTTTGACCTTGCGTGAGGTGCGGCTCATACGTTTCCGCAGATTCATAACGAAAATCAACATAACAGGAACGACGGCAATAAGAACGAGCGCAAGCCTCCACTCTATTGTGAGCATTACAACAAACGCGCCGATGAATGTCAGCATGGAAATGAAAACATCTTCCGGACCGTGGTGAGCAAGCTCCGTAACGTCAAAAAGATCGTTTGTGCAGCGCGACAGCAATTTGCCTGTGCGTGATTTGTCGTAAAAGCTGAAGCCGAGCTGCTGAAGATGCGTGAAAGCATCGCGGCGCATATCGGCCTCAATATGAACGCCGAGTCTGTGCCCGAGTGCCGTGACGATATATGTTGCACCGGTGCGAAGGATATAAAGCAGGAAACATACCGCCATAAGAATGAAAAACGGGCGGTATTGCGGCGCGGTTGCGGAAAGATAGCGATCCAGTGCCAGTTTGGACAGCAGGGGATAGGCGATGTCCACGGATGAAATGAACAACGCACAAAGCATGTCGACAGTGAACATGCCGATATGCGGCCTATAATAGGAAGCAAAACGCTTCAGGTTTGATTTTTTCGCGGTATTGTCTGTTTTATTTTTCATGGTATCAGTCTTTGGTTCTTTGATTTCGCTTTAATTTACTGTGCATCATTTGCCGTGCGGCGGACGACGGCGGGGTGAACGCACCTACTTGCTGTCTTCATCAAAAAAAGCATCATTGCTGATTTGTGATTTGTCAATGCCGGTTTGAGGTTTGACAGGCATTTTTTTGCATATCCCAAGCAGGATGATTGCTGCCGCAAACATCAGAACAGGTATAATTGCATTGATTCGCAGCACCCAAATAAGGCACAAAAGAATGAACGCGGCTCCTGTTAAAACAAGAGCGATTATGCTCAGCGCGCGCCGCATACAGGTTTCCTCCGTTAACTGTCTTTTTCAATCGCATTTTACCATAAGGTGTGGTTTTTTTCAATGAAAAACAATATATATTCGCAAAGGAGTTTCGAACAACATGACATTCATGCAAAGGGTGTTGACAACACGGCCGAAACTGTGTATAATATCAGGAGCAGAACAGTTGCAGAGAGGTTTTTTGTGGACAGTTGCGACAGCAGCGACCGAAAGCGTCAGCATAACCGAATACGGAACGAACGGGCATAACCGAACGAGCGCAGTTTGTTTGGCTATGTTTTTTGTTACATTCAAATAGTGTTCGCGCTTTCCGCACACAATTCTTCCTGCGGCGAAACTGCCGGAAAAATCGAATTTGAAAGGAATCTTGAAAGGATATCTGACTATGACAGACATCGACCCGCTTATACGTGGATTTTTCCACGCACAAGACGCACTTACCGCCGCGGCAAGCAATAATGCCGGAACCATTATTTGGCAAATTGTCTTGCAAATTGTACTCATTGCATTGAACGCAGTTTTTGCGTGTGCTGAAATCGCCGTGCTTTCCGTGAGCGATGCAAAGCTTGCAATCCTTGTCGAAAGCGGCAACAAACGCGCAAAACGCCTTGCGAAGCTGACAAAGCAGCCGGCACGCTTCCTTGCAACAATACAGGTTGCAATAACTCTTGCCGGTTTCCTTGCAAGTGCATTTGCAGCGGAAAACTTTGCTCAATACATTAAGCAGCTTATTCCGAACATACCGGAATCACTCTGCATCATCGTTATCACGATCCTGCTTTCGTACGTCACCCTTGTTTTCGGTGAACTTGTGCCGAAACGCGTTGCAATGAAAAAGTCCGAAAGCCTTGCGCTGAGCATCAGCGGACTGCTGAATTTTGTCTCAACGATTTTTGCTCCGCTTGTCTGGCTGCTTACGGTTTCAACAAACGGAGTCCTGCGGCTTATGCATATCGATCCGAACGGCGACGATGAAGAGGTCACGGAAGAAGAAATCCGCATGATGGTCGATGCCGGCGGAGAAAAGGGCACAATCGACCGCAGCGAACAGGAAATAATTCAAAATGTATTTGAATTTGACGATCTTACCGCAGGTGAAATTGCAACGCATCGAACCGATATTGTAATCCTCTGGGAGGAGGATGACGACAAAGAATGGGAAAAAACCATTTATGAACACAGGTATTCACAGTTTCCTGTTTGCGGTGAAAGCGTTGATGACGTTATCGGCATACTGAATTCAAAGGATTATTTCCGCCTTGCGGACAGAAGTCGTAAAAACGTCATGGAAAATGCGGTTCGTGCGCCGTATTTTGTGCCTGAAGCCGTAAAAGCGGACGTTTTGTTCCGTGATATGCAGCATTCAAGGCGCGGTTTTGTGGTTGTGCTTGACGAATACGGCGGAATGAGCGGTATTCTCACGATGAACGATCTTGTTGAGCAGCTTGTCGGCGATCTTGACGATGAGGACGATGTCATTGAGACGGAGGAAGATATTGTTCACCTTCCGGACGGCAACTGGCGCATTCGCGGCAGCGCTTTGATTGAGGATGTTGCAGAGCAGCTTAATATCAAGCTCCCGTGCGATGAGTATGATACTTTCGGCGGCTATGTGTTTGCAACCCTCGGAAGAATTGCCGATGACGGAACAACCTTCAGCATTGAAACGGACATCATGAACATAGATGTTCTCGAAATTCGCGATCACAGAATCGAAACAACTGTTGTGAGGCTGAAAGAGCAGCCCCAAGGTGACGACTCCGATTCCGATAAGGATTAAGAGGGCACAGCATAGTAATATAATCGGCAGGAATTTTTAACGTTTCAGAAGAGGGTGCGGGTAATACTTGCACCCTTTTTACATAACGGCAGCGCTGCAAAAATGATATAAATTCTAATATGACGTCAGTGTTCTTGACAGCGGGAAAAATAAATTATAAAATATAAGGCGGCGCATAAATGCGCTGCACGACTGCATTGCTTTTGCATTGAACAAATGATGAAGCGGTGCTGTGTGCAAACTAACAATACAGGAGAACACGAAACACATGAAAACACGCAGAATCATGGCTGTTGTGCTCGCCGCTTTGATGATGCTCAGCATCATTCCCGTTGCATTTGCAGAGGAAATCAGCTCCATTTCGGCAGATGCAGCATTGTCGGTGCGCATGGATGATGCTTGGGCGGCAATTGAACTTGCCGAAGCCGAAGCACTTGCTGACAACCTTCCCGCAAGCGACGTTATCAACGCCGTTTACACCGCTGCTCTCAACAACGAAAATGTTGATGCAGACAGCTTTTCCGATTTCACCGCCGACGGTTTCTTCTTTACCGTCAACGGAATGCATTGTGCATACAACTACAGGCTCCGCAACAAAATTGAAGCAAATGTAACCGAAGAAGGTTCCGTAACTTTCAACGCATCCAACGGCAAAGTCGTTGAAATGCGTGACGCAACCTCTCCGAACGTTCTGCTCGTCGGACCTTATTACGGCGGCTATGACCCCACCTTCACCGATCAGTATCGCCGTGAAGCAACTTCCATTGCGGAGGCAACCGGTGGCACGCTGACAATTCTTGCAGGCCATGATGCAACCGGTCCCGCGATCGCTGCTGCATTCCCCGACAAGGGTGCTGTCATTTACGACAGCCACGGCATCGCAAGCGGCACTTCCTCTTATCTCTGCCTTACCACCAACCAGGGCATTACCAACGAGGATTATGCAAACGGCTGGGCAGTTCGCTCAGGCAACGAAGCGTTCATTGACGGTCGATATGTCGAGAACCATATCACAAGCGCACTTGACAATCCGTTCGTTTGGATGGCTATCTGCGAAGGCATGAAGCTCAGCGGCCGCGGCACTACCGGCGCTGCGCTCCTGCGTGCAGGCTGCGGTGCGGTTTACGGCTATTCTCAGAGCGTTACCTTCGTCGGAGACTACAAATTCGAAGAAACTTTCTGGAACGTTATCAAAGAAGAAGGAACTATTGCCGAAGCATACGCAACAATGGTTGACGTATGGGGTCCCGTTGATCCTTACGGTGATGCATGGCCCATCGTCATGAGCCCCGTTGATGATTTCCCCGCAAATCCCGACCAGGCACAGACGGTTTACTGCGATTGGACTCTTTTCGGCGAATCCGAAGAACCTATTGCACTCGAAGGCTACACCCTCAGCGCAAACGAGGCAAATATTGCAGTCGGTGAAACGGTCACCGTCAAGTTTAACCGCGAACCCGAGGATGCAAACCTCTATGACATTATCTGGACTTCTTCCGATGAGAACGTTGCTGTTGTTGACGGCAACAAGCGCAAGGTAAAGATTACAGGCAGCGGCAGCGGCACCGCAACCGTGACCGGCACGGTCATGGTTAACGGCAGTGTTTACGGCACTGCTGTTATCGCCGTCAGTGTTACCGGTGATGAATCACTTGCGGCAGCACTCAACGTTGAAGGCGGAAATCTCTGGTTCGGCACTTCCACCGAGTATCCCTTCACTGCTGTTGATGACGGAACAAGGGTTTTCGCACGTTCCGGCAACAAGCGCGTTGTTAACAGCAAGTCACAGCTCATGCTGACCATAGCGATGCAGAGCGGCGATACGATGGCATTCGACTATATCTGCAGCAGCCAGACAGATCGCGATTTCTTCAACTTCTATGTCAACAGGCAGGTTGAACTCCGCAAGTCCGGCGTTACCGAGCCCGATTGGCAGCGTTACACCTTCACCGCTCCCGAGGATGGCGTGTACTACTTTGTTTGGGAATACACGAAGGACTCCGGCGGAAGCCAGGGTGAGGACTGCGTCTGCGTTGATAATGTTGCTTTCACCGGCACGACTCCCTCCACTCCCGAACCTACCCCCGAGCCCACTCCCGAACCTCCTGTTGAGGAACATGACGGCGATATCAACGGCGACGGAAACACCAACACTGCGGACGCTGTTTTCGCAATGCGTTACGCACTCGGTCTCATTGAACTGACCGAAACTCAGCTCATTCACGGCGACGTGAACGAGGACGGCGTTGTGAACATCGTTGATGCAATCGGCATCATGCGTATCGCAATGGGCCTCAACTGATTTACGGCTCAAACCACAAATTGAAAAATCAAAGCGGAATTGAATTACCCGAAAACTGAATTCGGATATTCGCCGCAATGAAGCAAAACGGGTCGTTGGATGCAGCGATCCGTTTTGCATTAGCATTTGCAATGAGCACGTAAAAAAGTCCGAAAACCGGACGGAAGGAACTGATGAAAAGATATTAGGAAATAACAAATAGATTATTCATTACATACTCCGACGGAGAAATATTCTCAATGCTTGAGTGATTCTGATTGACATGCCGCAAATATAATACAAGACATATGTGCAGCGGGAATTCATGCAGCCGTTTTATGTTTTGCTGCGAAAAAGAACCGGACAACCCTTCGCGGGCTGCCCGGTTTTGTTTGGGAACTGATACAACAGTCCCTGCTGCGGATTTTTTCAGCGCAGCGATATCAGTGCGCTGTCATTTGGTGTCGCATTATCGAAACAAGCGATTGCGCGGCATCAACACTTTCCGCACATCACCACGTTTGCTGCTGAAGCGAGGTCATATCCTGCTTTGCGGTTTGAAGCTCCTGAACCTTTGCGGGCTTGGTTTTATACATATTGCGCTGCTTCATCTGTTCGAACACGGCGAGTTGATCCTCGGAGCATTCGGTCATGCAGTTGATAAGCAGACTGCGCAGGTTTTCGCAGCCCGACTCGGTGCAGTTGCTTGCATACTGCTTTACGGCGTCCCTTTCTGAATGGAGAAGGTCCGTAAGAAGTTCCTGTTCACTCATGGAAGCATTGTTGGTTTTCTGATTGTTCATGCCTGTAACCCTCCTCAGTTATTGCCGTTCAGATAGCCGTGAAGCGTATCAAAATGCCTGCGGTGATGCCCGGCAGCGTTTTCTGCCATGCGTTTGAGCGCGGGATCGTTAAAATACCCGGCATAAACAGTGCATTTTTTAAAAAGCAACGCTTCAGAATACATTTCATCCTGCAGGATGGAAAGATCCTTTGTGTCGATTGAGGAGGCCGCTTCGGTGTTCCAATTTGCCGAAGAGGCGGACTGATTCCCGGAACTCGCCGAACCCATTGAATGAGACGGGTTTGAGTTGAAGAAGGAATCGAAACTGCTGCCGGAATTGCTGCCGGTACTGCCGTTCTGTCGATTCTGCATAATAATGTCCTCCGTGTGTTTTTTTGCGGTTGAACGGCTTGAAACAAGCCGCTGCCCGCCGTCCGTTAGTATGCCCAAAAAGGCGGCATTGCTATGCAAAAAAGAAAATGCCCATGCACATCGGGCATAAGCATTTTCAAATTGCAAATATTTATTGAAATCCAATCTTAATCGGAAATTAAACAAAGAATTTCTTTTTAAGCGATTCCTGTATGGGTTTGTTTATCGCAACGATGATTAATCCCATTCCGAGAATAAAGCATCCGAACAAGGGGAAGTATGACCAGTTGAGCTGAAGCACTGTTTTTTCGGAAAAGGCAATATTTATCATCATTTCCAAAAATGTCATGTAAATTCCGTGTGCGATAAGTGCGCCGCCGAAGATGTAAAGATGTCCGCGGCGAACGTATTTCAGCAGTGTTACAACCGCCGTAACGAGCAATCCGTATGCACCGACAACGGGGAATGCAAACTTGAGGAACCATCCTCCGTGAACAGCAAGGTCGATATAAAGCAGATAAGCAAGCACGGCAGCAAATCCGCAGGGAACAAAAATAACGGGGTTGGGTCGTTTGAACCAAAGCGGGAGCGCAACGAGCTCATAAAGCAGCAGCACAGCACCGATTGCGTAGCCTGACCATTCCGAGGCATTGCTGATGCTGATGTTGCAGATAACAAGCTGAACGATCAGCGCGGCAAAAATCATGGTAACGATGAACATAATACCCCTGAGATTCATGCGGGGTTCACGGAGCTTGTATTCGGGAAATGGAGGTTCGGTGGTTTTAATTTCTATATCGGGGTGATAAACCCTCGTTCCGCAAAGCGGGCAGACTTTTTCGCTGTCCGCAAGCTCAACTCCGCATTTTATACAGTACATATTGTGTCTCCTTTCTGAATCCGTAAATTATTGATTTCAAACTATCGGGCTGCATTGCCGTTTTCAGTTCGAATCCGATATATTGCCCGCACCGTTGCTTTCAACTTTGACGTGAAGCCCAAGTTCGCGCAAAACCTGATAGAATTGAAATTCAAGCACGGGTTCAACAGTGTTGCGAATGAAATTCATATATAATTTGCCGTTATAAGACAAAACTCCGCAATTGTTGGGCTTGGTTGCCTGAACGCCGAGGATGAAATCAAATCGGGTTACATATCGGCGCATTGCATCCGGCACTTTAATATCCCCGAGATTAGAGAGATTAAGACAGTTTGTGCGTTCGCCGACGGTGTCGTAAACAAGCTTCATTGCAATGTTTTTAAGGAAAAGCGGCATCACGCGGAGCAGGGGCGAACGCTCTGCATTGACGTTCGGAGTGAACATTGCACAAAGGTTCTTTTTTGTGACAAGAAGCCCGAGTTGATGTTTCACCGATGTCAGAATCTCGGAAAACTCATAGTCGCCCATTCGCGGATCGATCTCCGGCATAATGACATGCACAAAGTTCCGAAGCGTGCGGCTTGGGAATAAACGGCGAAGGTTCACCGGAACAACGACGCGAATCGGCTTTTGCCGACGCTTATCGGGCGTTTGCTCATCCTGAATCCGCTGCAATGCAAGCAGCATTGCGCTTGTCAGGTACACCGTAAGGCTCACCCCGCAGCTTTTTGCCGCGGCAAGAGCTGCGTTTGAATCCAAGATGAACGTTGTAAGGTGCCTGAAATCATCCCTTTCCGGCGTATAATGAATCTTGAATGCGGTGCTCGCATTTCTGCTGACGCTTACGGAACCGGCATTCTTCGAAAAGCTGTCCTCAAGCTCCTCTTCCTGCGGCTGAGTGAGCCTGTCCAGCACACCGCATTCATTGGAAATTTCAACCCCGTATTTCTGTTCGATGTATTCGGCAAGCAGTGATTTTAAAAACACCATACCGCCTGTGCCGTCCGTCAATGCATGATAGAATTCAACAGCAATACGGTTTTTGTAGACAATGACACGCAGTGCGCATTCATTGATGCTCTCAAACGGCGTGTGTGCAAGCGGCCAGCTCTTTTCATCCGTGATTTCGGGTGCGGAGGACAGTTCTTCAAGATAATACCAGAATGCGCCTCTGCAAAGACGAACGGCAATGGACGGGAATCGCCGCATGGTGACATCCATTGCGTTCCTAAGGACTGTTTTGTCCACCTCGTCGCAGAGTGTTGCGGAAAGACGGAAAAAGTTATTCCATTTTCTGCGTTTTGCGGCGGGATAGATTTTTGCGGCGTTATCCAGCCGCATCCAGCGAAGCTTGCGTTCGTGGGAAAGGAAACGGTTTAAAAAGGCATTGATGCGGTCAAGGTCGCATGCACGTTCCTTGATACAGTAAAGAACATAGGCGTGCCACATGCCTTCGGCTTCTACCAGTTCGCTTGTGCAGCCGGATGAAACAAGTTTGTTGTGCATACGGCGCGAGTCATCCAGAAGGACTTCATCCTTGCCTGCAAAGATTAAGGACGGAGGAAGCCCGGAAACATCTCCGAAAAGCGGCGAAACAAGCGGGTCTGTCGGATTTCGCGAGTAGCACTTTGAATAGAAGTCCAAGGTCTCTTTGCAGAGACTCGGATCAACATCGTGATTAAATATAAACGACTCGCCGCTTTGGGTAAGGTCTGTCCACGGCGAAATTGCAATGATGCTGCAAGGCAGCGGCAAGTCCAACTGGCGAAGCTTTAAACAAAGAGAAAAGCAAAGTCCGCCGCCGGCACTCTCGCCTGCAAGCACGATCTGGCTGCTGAGGTAGCCGAGTGAAAGCAGATAGCGATACGCTTCCACCGCATCGTCCAATGCAGCAGGAAACGGATTTTCGGGCGCAAGACGGTAAGCGAGACAAAGCACCCGAATACCGCATTCGGAAGCCAACACGGATCCGAAGCCCTTTGCATATTCAAGGTCACCGCATGTATATCCGCCGCCGTGCAGATAGAGGATAACTCCGCGCTTTAATTCATCGTGCGGAATCGCAAAACAGGCGCATGGTTCAACATTCCCGCTGAGTTTCGGATGATCAACGGGGACAATATTAACATTTGTGCGCATTGTTTTTGCAAGCACGTTGCCGAGAAGATCCTGTCCGCGCCGTGTGGCTTCAAGCGAACAGGCCTTTGTGAAAGGATGAATCCTTTCGAGGTGCTTGCGTACAAATCTTTGAGACAGTTCCATAAACTAAGTATTCACTTATCCGTTAATAATCATTAAACAAAGGTCATGCCTTGTTTGCGCGGCTGTGCTGTTCCGTATTTTCGGCTGCTGCAACCATTTTGAAAACACAACCTCAACTTTATTCTACCATATGCAATCGGGTTTTTCAATATGCAGACCTGCACATTGTGAAGAGAACAGGACGATAAAAAGCTGAATCGGGGCATAAGCGGGCAAAAATCGCAAACACTGCAAAAGTTTGAGACTGAAACACGGGAGTCTGAACTCAAAAATATATATCAAAACATCTGCCCGAAAAGCGATCAACAATGCTAAAATAGAATCGGAACTTCCGCGCAGCATAATGAATCGCTGCAAAACAATAACGATAAGCAATTAATCAGGAAAGGATGAACAAGATGGAACGCATAAACAAAAAACTCGGATTCGGTCTTATGAGGCTTCCAATGAAGGACGGAGAGGTTGACATTGAGCAGACTTGCCTTATGGTGGACGAATTTATCAAGGCAGGGTTTAACTATTTTGACACTGCGCACGGTTATCTGAGCGGGGAAAGCGAAAAAACAGCAAAAACCTGCCTCACGTCGCGCTATCCGCGGGAAAGTTTTATCCTGACAAACAAGCTTACCGATGAATATTTCAAAACAAACGACGATATTCGGCCTTTTTTCGAAAGTCAACTTGAGCTTTGCGGAGTTGATTATTTCGATTTCTACCTTATGCATGCACAAAACGAGGCGCGCTTCAGATATTTTAAAGAGAGAAACGCGTACGAAACCGCAATTGAACTGAAAAAAGAGGGAAAGATTCGGCATTTCGGCATATCCTTTCATGACCGGGCAGAGGTGCTGGATGCGATTCTTTCGGAGTATCCGCAAATTGAGGTTGTTCAAATTCAATTTAATTATTTGGATTATGACGATATCGGCGTGCAGAGCCGCAAATGCTATGAAGTGTGCAGAAAACACAACAAGCCTGTGCTTGTGATGGAGCCGGTAAAGGGCGGAAGCCTTGTTAAGCTTCCCGACGAGGCGCAGAGGATCTTCGCTTCTCTCAACGGAGGGAGCCCCGCGAGCTACGCAATTCGCTTCGCTGCAGGCTTCCCGGGGATGCTTGTTGTGCTTTCGGGCATGAGCAGCATTGAGCAGCTCAGAGATAACATAAGCTATATGAGTGATTTCAAACCCCTTGACAAGACCGAAACCGAAGCCGTTGAAAAGGTTCGCGGTGTTTACAAGGGGATGGAGCTGATTCCGTGCACCGCCTGCCGCTACTGCACGGACGGCTGTCCGAAGCATATTGCGATTCCCGACTTGTTTGCGCTGATGAATGCGAAACAGCTGCATCGCGATTGGAATGCAAATTACTACTACTCAAATGTTCATACCGCACCCGGAAGGCGGGCCTCCGACTGCATAAAATGCGGAAAATGCGAGGGCTCATGTCCTCAAAATCTTCCGATTCGCAAGCTGCTGGCCGATGTTGCGGCCGAATTTGAGAAGGCGGACGGAAATGACGATTAATGCCCAATTTGCAAAAGCCGCATTCCCACTGCGGACAATAAAAATATATCTGAAAAATCGGGTATTTTTTTGAAAACAACACTTGACAAATGCCTCCGCCGGAAGTAGAATATGCCTTGTGCTTTGCTTATGGTGGAGGATTGCGGTCACCAGCCCCGTCCGTTGTCGGAAATCTTAGCAAAATTATTTAATTAAGAAATTCAACATACCTTTGGAGGACATGGCATGAAAAGCTATATGGCAAAAGCAGAAACCATGGAGCGTAAGTGGTACGTTGTAGATGCAGAAGGCATGGTGCTCGGTCGTCTCGCATCTCAGGTTGCCGCAATACTCCGCGGAAAACACAAGCCCATCTTTACCCCGCATGTTGACTGCGGCGATCACGTTATCATCATCAACGCAGATAAAGTCATCATGACAGGCAGAAAGCTTGACGAAAAAATTTATTATCATCACACCGGTTATCCCGGCGGACTCAAAATGACCAAGTATCGTGAGCTCCTCAACAAGAAGCCCGAATTCGCAGTCTATGAAGCCATCCGCCGCATGATGCCCAAGGGTCCCCTCGGCCGCCAGATGCTCACCAAGGTTCGCATTTACCGCGGCGCCGAGCATAAGCACGAAGCACAGAAGCCCGAAGTTCTCGTGCTCAAATAATTTTTAGGGAAGGAGATTATTACCATGGCAGCAACCACTCAGTATCTCGGAACCGGCAGGCGCAAAAGCTCCGTTGCCCGCGTTCGTCTCGTTCCCGGCACCGGCGTTATCAAAATCAACAAGAGGGATCTCGAAGAATATTTCGGCTATGAAACCCTCAAGATGATCGTTCGCGCGCCCCTCGTGCTTACCGACACTCTCGGCAAGTTCGATGTTATCGTCAATGTTTACGGCGGCGGCTACACCGGACAGGCAGGCGCAATCCGTCACGGCATTTCCCGTGCTCTTCTCGACGTTGATTCCGCAGAATATCGCGCAACCCTCAAGAAGGCAGGTTTCCTGACCCGTGACCCCAGAATGAAGGAGAGGAAGAAGTACGGTCTCAAAGCCGCTCGTCGCGCTCCTCAGTTCAGCAAGCGTTAACCGAACATATTCTTTCTGCAACACAAAAACTCAAAAGGTGCTGCTGCAAAATCAAGTCATGTTTGCAGCAGCATCTTTCTTTTTATGAGAAGAGGGCAATCTTATCCTTCATCGAATGATGTTATTGTGCAGATACCGGCCGGTATCGCGGAGGGCAAAAACCGGTATCCACGGAATGCCGATCATGTCTTTCGCCTTATAACCCTCGAACTTGTTGTTGAGAGCCACAGCCTGACCGATTCTGCCGTTGGGGTTCTTTTGGGCAGCAAAATCGCCCGCGGATTCTTGCAATCCGCTTTTATATTTACCGGCGTATGCGTCCGAGATGTTCAGCCGGAGCGTACCATCCGGACGAAAAACGCACCTGCCTTCTGTAAACACTTCCGTCGGATGCGTGATATATTAATTCGGCGTTGTCTTTCTACCGATCTGAGCAGCAATGCCGTAATCGCGGAGCGCGTAATACGGAGGGGGGACGTCACACAGCAATGAACACTGTCATCGTGCAGAGTTTTCAGAAGGTTGAGGCAATCGCCGGTATAAATGATGTCAAATTGCATTATGCGCCTCCTGCTTTATTGGATTTGTGTTTCCATTGAAATGTTGACTGTAAAACTCGACAGCATTTCAATGGGCTTTCAGTCCGAGAAAGACTCGTCCGCCCGGCGGTCGAAAATATGTGCGACTTCCTTTAAAAATTATGATGCAATATGTCAACCGCGATATCCGGCTGCATACTTTCCCATACAGATATCCAGGACTGCCCTCGCCGGCTGAATCAGCGCATCCTCATACTGACATTTCCACTGGATGTCCTGCACGATCCGTCCATTTCGAATACCATCGACGGTATCTCCGTCCTTCATGGGGTTGTCATTGTTCAACAGATAGGATGCCAGATTATAGGCATGGTTTACTACCAGGTTGGGGTCGATATCATGAAAATGATATTGCAAATCCTCTATATACAAAAGACTCAAACCAAGCGTGTCCACTACGCAGTCTTCAGTACCGTAAATATTGAAAAAACGAGCATTCACCGCATAACGGATAAAACGGTCAACACCGGTTATTTCCTTTTTTCTGATATCATCAGCCATAATCAACTTTCCGGAGTTAAGGTTGTAAACTGCCTCGCACTGAGGATATAATTCCACCAGTGCCTCCAGATAGTCCATAAGCATATTTGCGCGTTCCTTTGAGGGCAGACCGCCGCCCAGCTTATCAGAAGCCGAAATCTGATATTTGCATTCGGAAAGAATGCGGTCGCGGTCGCTCAAACAATCCCACATTTGACCGCGCCTGAAGTCATCAATTGAGTTTGGCTCAAACTCAGCGCATTCGGAAATCAGCAGCATTACCGGAAGAGTGTCGTCATTCGTTTCGGAAATATAGTCATGAACAATAAAACCTGCATGCGATTCGCAATCTCCAAGCTGCTCCGTTTTTCCAAGATGCTTCGACAATATCTCCGCAAACATCTCCTTTGAGGGCATCTCGCTTTTCTCTTTCATCAAAAGCTGCACCATGAACGCGCCGCCGGGGCATATTGCCGGATCTGTCTTTTGTGACAAATTCTGTTGGAACGGCTGCTTCTGATGTTGTTTTTCTTTTTGTCCTCTCCTCGTTCGCCCTTTTTTCAACTTATCCAATAAACCCATCAGCATTCTCCTTTATATTAACTATATTAACCTTGTAACCTTGGCTTGTCGTTCTGTTTATAATGAAAATATTATAGCATAAAAAAGTGAAAATTCCTATCACTTTATCGGTTGAGGACAGGAGCTGAAAAATGCAGCGATTTCGGAACCTGTATTAACCTGCATTGCAGATACATCCTTTCATTAAATATCAGCGATTCGGTGTGCGGCAGACCTCCGGGCGAAGCTTCGGGTCAATTAACTGAAAGAATATAACGTCGATATGGACTGTGTATCGGCGAATTTTCTTGCTCTTTTTGTTGCCGCTCTATTGTGCAATAACAGGAACCGAGATGATATAATGTTTAAACCTCTTGCAATGCCGCAAAAGTACCGGCAGGCCGATGTTCACATCAGAAGTATATCGAAGTTGAACATCATTTGTCAAGTTTTCGAGTGAAAATATTCGTTGAAATACAAAGCTGTAGAAAAATATGAATTCTTTCTGAAAACTACATTCAACATTTTACTTCCGGAACCATTCGCTGCAAATCACGGCTTATACAAGTTGTTGGAACAAACACCACTGTATGGTACAATGTATGCAGCAAGTGAGTTTTTGCGGAGGAAAACAGGATGATACACTTAGAAGAAGTCAGCCCTGACAACTGGAGGCTTGACCTGCATGTTCGCAATGATCAGAAGGACTTCGCAGCGAATTCAATTACGCTGTTGGCAAGAGCGTATGCCTACAGGAATTCCGGAAGTCGCGCCTTGATTATATACAATGAAGATATACCGATTGGAATGGCTCTGTATTATTATATAGATGGCGCATACGACTTCAGCCAGTTTTTTATTGACGAAAGATATCAAGGCAACGGATTCGGATATGAAGCAGCCGGGCACGTTCTTCGGGAAATGCAAAAAGACGGGGTTTATAACAGAGTTGTCCTTTGCTATATTGAAGGAAACGAAGCGGCAAAACAATTGTACCTTAAACTCGGCTTTGACCATACGGGAGAAACTGACGGCAACGAAATCATTATGGAGAAAAAACTGCGGTAGTTTTGCTGTATAACATGAACGTGCCTGTCGGCAAAAAGCAACGGCGAATACGCGGTTAGTACTCGGAGCAGGCTGCTTTAATTAAAAAATATGTGCTTCTGAAATAGCCGCAATAAACAATCCGAACGTAAGCCTGAGTGAAAGCACTTCGATGCGAAGCGGCGGAGCAATATTACTGCGAAGGCGGAAATGTTAATGATTTGCGAAGGATGCTATTATAAATACGAGGGCAATGTTTATTTTGTTGCGGAGCCGATATGTTCGAACGGCATGTCGAGAGTATTCAAATGCGAACAAATTGATGATGCTTCAAGAACTGATTATCACATTGTCGGAGAATCTTTTTTGATGCCGAGAGACGAACTCTATGATGCAGCCAACCTTTGCGAAAAGTGCTTCACTTGCAGATATGCGGTAGAATCACTGCGGATTATCCGTTGTACATTACATGGGAAGATCAAGAATGAACCATATCCGAAGATTTTGCCCGACTGTAAGTTTTTTTCTCCGTTGTCCTCCGAACCGAAACCTGTCAAGAACCCACCGGGAGTTGAGTTTAAAAAGCTATTTAATGAAGTGAGTCGCAGGAATAAACCTGTTTACCTCAATTCGCCATACTATACAATGCCCCCGAACGTGTTCGGCAAATTGAAAACTTTCCTCAACGGAAATGAATTAATTTATTTCGGCACGGGTAATTCTGAAATGCTTGGAAAACCCGGTGTTTTTTGTAGCCATGAACGTATCGATGAATACCTTAATTATTTGGGTTCGGAAAGAAACTTTGTTTGTTATCGCGCTTGCGATATATCCGAAGAAACATATGAGAAAATCTCTACCGACCTGACGGATGCAGAGCTTACTTATTGCGTCTTATGCGTTCCTTCAATCAGTTTTGCATGTTTTGGTGATGATTACAGTGTGAGCTATGGTTGCGGCAACGGATACGTTGTTTTTGCAAATCCGAAAATCGCAGAAGCGTTAAAAGCCGAAAACGACGGAACGGATTGGAAAAAATACATATACTATTTACAAACAAATTAACGCCGGAACGCACTTTGGCGGCATAAATGACGTGGCTGCATTGTCAGAATAATGTGACGAAGCATTTCGAATCGCACAGTTTTTGCGACGGGAAATAATGCTCCGCAGGATGCTGAGTATTCCCGCCGCAAGAGTACAAAAGTGTGCCGTTCGGGTTCCGAAAGGTTTTGAACCCAAAGTGCCTGTTATTTTTCGTACTCTTTTAGTTCCTTCAAAAACTGACGGTAGTCTTCTTCCGACCAATAAAACGTAAGTTCTTCCTCTGTGTAATCTTCAGGGTTGCTGCGCATAAAATTGCTGCCGACATCATAACCGAATTTATGCAAAACTGTTTCTGCAAACTCGCGGAAGAACATGCCGATGCCGGTGATTACATTCCCGTCACAAACGATTCCTTTATGTATAAAATTCTCGTTTTCAACAAAGGAAAATGTCTCTGCCATCTGCATAAAAAAGCCGGCAGTAAATTTTCTGCCGTCCAACACACCTGCCTTTGCCAGCAGAATAGGAGAGGACGAGATTGCTGCAAATGTTACGTCAGTGTTGATTCCGCCGCGCAAAAACTCAATCAGCCTATCATCATAAAGTGCGGGAAGCGGATTGATCGTACCCGGAAGAACAATGCATTTGTAGTCTGTGATGTTTACATCTGCAATTGTCTTTGTCGGCATTACCCGCAAACCCTCTTCGCTGCAATACTCCCTGTTTTCACTTGCGATAAAATCGATTTTTTCTTCAAACCATACCGACAGAGCCGAAGTCAGGCAGGTAATTTCCTGCAAGGAAAAATCAGGATATAGGATTACTGCAAATTTACTCATTGGTATTACCTCCGTAAACAAACCCGTTTCAACACAGGCTTTGGATAAGTATACCATGAATTCGAATTTTTTTCAACCATTACACGTCGGGCACAGCCGATTTTTGATGCCGGAGCATACTCCGTTGTCCCCGTTTCCATATTGCACGGGCACATGTCCTGTGCTATAATCGTTTTTACAGGTTCGAGTAACACGAAGTCAAGATTTTTTTGAATTATTCGGTGTAACAGAGCATACACTGCGTTTTTATACCGATGAGGGACTGCTGCCCTGTGAGCGTGACGGCGGCAATCGCCGAATTTCAGCGGGCTCGGACGTCAAAAAAATTCACAGAGGAGCGAATAAATATGCAAATAAGTCAGTTTTTTCTGAACGGAGATATAAAAGGTGCAATTGCATACATGCGCGATCACGAAGAGTTTAAAGATATTCTTCCTGCATATGCTGCGATTTTTGAAGATTGTAAATACCGCACGTTCGAAATACCGGATATGCTCAACGATATCCTGCGCCTGTATCAAATCTATTTTCGTGACACATTCTATTGCGGATTATCGGAAGCGGATGCGGCAGGCAAGCTGATCAAACAGCTGAGGACACTCTTGAATATGCCGAATGCAGATGAAGAGAGCTTGACCGAACAGCTTAAATCGCTGTTTGAAGCGAACGGCTATCATGCGCTTTTCGGAAAAACACAGGGATATTACGGCCCGTATATTTGGCGGGATACGATTCCGACCGTTTACCGAGTCGAACTGCCGGACGGAACGGCGGAATACACAGTCAATATTCTCAAAGGCTTTGTTTTTCGAAGCTGGATGGATTATCTGACTTTCGGCAGGTACGGCACAGGCGGCTGGGCCTCGCCCGACGGCACGATCAACTGCATAGAACAGGCGTATGATTTTGAAAGCGAGCGATTTCTTGTTTCTCTTCTGAAGCATGAAGCACAGCATGCCTTGGACATGAAAAACTTCCCGGGGATCACTCCCGCGGAGTTGGAATACAGGGCAAAACTTGTGGAGCTCATTTACTCCGTAAATTTGGGACTGCTGCAAAAGTTCTTGTCGGAAGCGGATGAAAGCAGAGCGGGCGACAGTCATGCAGCTGCTTCCGCAAGGATCAAACGCGAACTCGCGTGCGAGTTCGCGTGCGAATCCGCGCATACTGACCAAACGGAGCTTTCCCGCATTCAGACGCGAGCGCAGACATTGCTTCGCGCACACACGAAAGAAATGGAGAAGAAATACGGAAAACAAAGAACGACCGTCAATGACTGATTTTACATGCCGAGTGCAGCCATACCTGACGCAGAAACAGATTGGGTACACTCGACATGCAGAATTCAGGTTAACAAAAAATGTGCATTTGTATGCCGGGAACCTCATTTGTGCATGTTCCGGGCATTATAAACATATCACATGGGTTGTGGGTTTCGTTTTTTATAATCTTTTGCTCCTCTTCTATCGTACAATAACAAACAGCGGGATGCATTGACAACCGTTCAAAACAGCGGCAAATTCAGTCCGATTCACAACATATCGATAAATGCAATACCGATATGCGAAAAGGGCAATTCCGATTTTGCGCGAATTATGTTACTATACGGTTCGGAAAAACATATGAACCAACGAAAGGAATGTTTAACATGAATAAAATAACCATCATCGGCACCGGCAGTGTGGGCGCAACCATTGCATACACACTCAACACAATGGGCATTGCGTCTGAAATTGTTTTGATCGACATCAACACCGAAAAAGCGCTCGGCGAAGCACTCGACATTCGCCAGGGCAATTCGTTTTTCGGCGGCAATTGCTCCATCTATGCGGGCGATTATTGCGATGCGGCAGGTTCCAATATCGTTATTTTGACTTCCGGCATTGCCCGCAAGCCCGGACAGACCCGTCTTGAGCTTGCGCAGACCAACGTCAACATCACAAAATCCATTCTGCCGCAGATAACAAAATATGCGCCGAATGCGATTTATATCATCGTCAGCAATCCTGTTGACATCCTGACATATGTGTTTTTCAAGCAGTCCGGACTTCCTGCAAACCATATCATTGGTTCGGGCACCGTTCTGGACACATCGCGCTTGCGTGCAAGGCTGTCTGAGTATTATAATATCAATCAGACCAATGTACATGCATATGTATTCGGTGAACACGGCGATTCGTCCTTCGTTCCGTGGTCGGTTGCAAATATTTCCGGAGTGCCGATTAAGGATTGCCCGCAGCTTATCACAACTCCCGGCATGATAAGTCCCGCGCTTGACTTTGCAGAGATTGAGACTTATGTAAAAAAATCCGGCGGAAGAGTTATTGCCCGCAAAGGTGCAACTTTCTATGCTGTTTCGGCGGCGGTATGTCATATTTGTAAATGCCTGCATTCCGGCATCGAAACCACAATGACCGTTTCGACTCTTATGAACGGCGAGTACGGAATCGATGATGTTTGCCTCAGTACGCTCAACCGCATCGGAAGCAACGGCGTCAGCGGCAAGGTCAACATTGCGCTCACGGATGAAGAAATCGGAAAGCTTCGCCGCAGTGCCGATGCATTGAAGGAAGTTATCGGCGGGTTGAACCTTTGATAATGCCCGAATGCCTGAATGCACTCCGTAAAACGAATAAAGGCTCCACATTGGTTTTTGACAATAAAGAGAGCTTTGGAAGAAAGGATGCTCAAATATGATGAAAGTCAGCTATTTCCCGGGCTGCACGCTGCGCACAAAGGCCAAAGAGCTTGACAGGTGTGCGCGCGCCTGTGCGGAGATTCTCGGCTTTGAATTGTGCGAAATAGAGAACTGGCAGTGCTGCGGCGGTGTTTACGTTTCCGCAAAGGATGAAATTGCAACAAAACTTGCCGCCGTTCGCGCACTTGCTGCCGCACGCGATGCCGGAAGGCCTCTTGTTACGGTATGCTCAGCATGTCATAATGTTATCAAGCAAACCAATCATGCCATGCGAACGGATGAGGACTTTGCAAAAAAAGTGAACCTTTATCTGTCGCAGGATAAAAATCCGCCCGCTCCTTATCACGGAGAGACGGAGGTTCTGCATTACTTGGAGCTTGTGACACGCGGCAGCGGTTTTGAAAAAATACATGCTGCGGTCAAAAACCCCTTAAACGGAAAATGTGTTGCGGCATATTACGGCTGTATGCTGCTGCGCCCGGCAAAAGTCATTGAGTTTGATGATCCGGAAAATCCGCAGCTCATCGAAAAACTCATTGCCGCACTCGGAGCCGAACCCTGCATTTTCCCGGAAAGAAACGAATGCTGCGGCGGGTATACCGTCATGGATGACCCGAATACAGCGGCAAAACGGAGCAGAAAGGTTTATGGGAGCGCATGCATTCACGGTGCGGACGAAATCGTGACTGCATGTCCGCTTTGCCGATATAACCTTGTTAAAAACGGCATGGGTGAAGAAGCGTCCGTTCCCGTTGTTTATTTCACCGAACTCATGGCGGAAGCATTCGGCATTAAGAGCGGAGCGGCAAACGGCAGCGCGGCAGGGGAAGACTGCGGCTGCGCTGTCAACGGAAAGGAGTAACTGATGCAGAACAACAAAACCTTACGCGAAAAGGAGCAGATACTCCGAATCAGCGGAGTAAATCCGCTCAAGTGCATGCGCTGCGGCAAATGCTCGGCAACATGTCCGTCATATGAAGAGATGGAATATCATCCGCATCAGTTCGTTTACATGGTTGAAACCGGAGATATCGAACCGCTGCTGAATTCGGAGTCGCTTTACAAATGCCTTTCGTGCTTCGCCTGCGTTGAACGATGTCCGCGGGGAGTTGAACCGGCAAAGCTCGTTGAAGCGATACGGCTCATAAAAATCCGTCAAAAGGATGCAAACCGAATGACTGCCGATGATGTGCCGCCGGCAGCTGAAGCGGATGCGGATTTGCCGCAGCAGGCAGTTGTCAGCGCGTTCCGCAAGTACACAAAATAGAAAGGAACACGAAACATGCAAAGAATAGGTGTTTTTGTATGCCACTGCGGTACAAATATTGCGGGAACCGTTGACGTGAAAGCGGTTGCTGCGGCACTCGGGAACGAGCCGGGCGTCGTTGTTGCCGAGGATTATCAATATATGTGTTCCCAGGCGGGACAGGATTTGATAAAAAAAGCAATCCGCGAAAATAAACTCAACGGGGTGGTTATCTGCTCATGTTCACCGCGCATGCACGAGGCAACCTTCCGCAAAACAGCCGCCTCTGCGGGTCTGAACCCGTATATGGTTGAAATTGCAAACATTCGCGAACAGTGTTCATGGGTGCATAAGGATATGCCGACAGGAACCGAAAAGGCGATCATACTCGGAAAAGCAGCTGTTGCAAAGGTCAACCTTAATGCACCGCTTACGGCTTCCGAAACGCCCGTCACGAAACGTGCGCTCGTGATAGGCGGCGGCATTGCGGGTATTCAGACTGCTCTTGATATTGCAGATGCCGGGTTCGAAGTTGATATTGTCGAACAAAAACCTACAATCGGCGGGAAGATGGCTCAGCTCGACAAGACTTTTCCGACGCTGGACTGCGCCGCCTGCATTCTGACTCCGAAGATGGTCGATGCAGCTCAAAATGAAAAAATCCGAATTTTCACATATTCGGAAGTGACGGAAGTCCATGGCTTTGTCGGAAATTTCGATGTTACCATAAAGAAAAAAGCTCGCTACGTCAACGAGAACATTTGCACCGGCTGCGGCGCATGTACCGAAAAATGTCCCATGCGGAAGGTGCCGAACGAGTTTAATCTCGGCATGGACAATCGCAGCGCAATTTATATCCCGTTTGCGCAGGCAATTCCGAAGGTTGCAACTATTGACCCCGAGCATTGCATGATGCTGAAATCCGGGAAATGCGGGTTGTGTTCAAAAGTATGCACGGCGGGTGCGATTGATTATAAAGCAAAGGATGAATTCATAACGGAGAAATACGGCGCAATCGTTGCCGCAACCGGGTTCAATCCGATTTCACTCGAAAAGTTTGATGAGTTTGCATATTCTCAATCCAAGGATGTTGTAACGTCGCTTGAATTCGAACGGCTTATGAATGCTGCGGGGCCGACCAAGGGCACGCTGCTTCGCCCGAGCGACGGCAAACATCCCAAAACCATTGTTTTTGTTCAATGCGTCGGTTCGCGCTGTGCGGCCTGTGCGGATAAGGGCAAGGAATATTGTTCGAAAGTCTGCTGCATGTACACAGCAAAACATGCGATGCTCACAAGGGATAAATATCCTGATACGGATGTTTATGTTTTCTACATTGATGTGCGCACCCCGGGAAAGAATTTTGATGAGTTTTACCGTCGTGCCGTTGAGGAGTACGGCGTGCACTACATTAAAGGCATGGTAGGCAAGGTTTCGCCTGAGGAGGACAAACTGAAGGTTCAGGCATCGGATTTGATTGCGGGGAAGCAGCTGCATATCGATGCGGATATGGTTGTGCTTGCTGCGGCAATGGAACCGGATAAATCCGCAAGGCAGCTTGCAACTATGCTTACTGCAAGCATGGATACCAACGATTTCTTCACCGAAGCGCATCCGAAGCTTCGCCCGGTTGAAAGTCCGACGGCAGGAGTGTTTCTCTCGGGAGCATGTCAGGGGCCGAAGGATATTCCGGAGACGGTCGCGCAGGCCGGGGCTGCCGCAAGCAAGGTCATAGGTCTTCTTTCCAAAAACAGACTGACAGGCAATCCCTGCGTTGCCCATTCGGACGAGATGATGTGCAACGGGTGTTCAACTTGTGAAAAGGTTTGCCCGTACGGTGCGATTACATACATTGAAAAGGAATTCCGTATGCCGGACAGAACAACGAGGATCCGCCGCGTTGCAAGCGTGAATGAGGCGGTGTGCCAGGGCTGCGGTGCATGTACCGTTGCATGCATGTCTGGGGCAATGGATCTTAAAGGCTTTATGAACAAACAAATCATGGCGGAGGTGGATGCAATATGCCGATGACGGATAACAGCGGGAAATATAAACCCTTGATAGTTGCGTTCTGCTGCAATTGGTGCTCATATGCGGGTGCGGATCTTGCGGGCAGCAATCGCCTCGGTTACCCCGCGGATGTTAAAATCATCCGTGTTCCCTGCTCATGCAGAGTGAACCCGATGTTCATTCTGCGCGCGTTTCAGCGCGGAGCGGACGGGGTGATAATATGCGGCTGTCATCCCGGAGATTGCCACTATACCTCCGGAAACTATTATACGCGCCGCAGAATGGCACTGCTGTTTTCAATGCTTGACTATCTCGGCATTGAGCGCGAACGAACCCGCGTTGAATGGGTCAGCGCGGCGGAAGGCGCAAAATTTGCCGCAACGATGAATGATTTTGCGGAAAAGGTTGCCGGCTTGGGCAAAAACAAGCGTCTGGAGGATTTGAGATGCAGCAAATAACCCAAGATTATCTTGCAAACAAAGCAAAGGAGCTTTTGAACAGCGGAATCTGCAGCAGAGTTTTCGGCTGGAAAAGAGGCGAATTTGATTACGACCTTACGCCCGCTGTTTTCACGACAGCCGAACAGATAGACAGGGAATTTGTTTACAACGGCTTTTGCGCCGCAAACTTCTCAAAATACCTTGTTAACGAAACGCGCAGGGACGCCGGCAAAGTTGCGGTTTTTTTGAAACCGTGCGACAGCTACAGCTTTAATCAGCTGCTTACCGAACACAGGTTCGACCGAGAAAAGGTTTACGCCGTCGGCATACCGTGTGAGGGAATGGCTGATATCAACAAGGTCAGGCAGGCGGTTGACGGTATTGCAAAGCTCACCTTTGACGAAAACGGAAATATTATCGTTGAAACTCTTTACGACGGAACAGCAAAACTCGACAGAAACGAGTGTATGCTTGAACGCTGCATTCACTGCAAATCCAAACGCTGCGTTGCTTATGATGAGCTTCTCGGGGAGAATGGTGAAGTTCTTGACGATTCCCGCTTTGATGAGGTCAAAAAACTTGAAGCAATGACGGCGGATGAACGCTTTGCATTCTGGCAGGGTGAGCTTTCGCGCTGCATTCGTTGCAATGCCTGCCGCGACGCATGTCCTGCATGTACCTGCGAGAAATGCGTGTTTGACAATCCCGCATCAGGTGTTGAAAACAAAGCAGCCGCAGATTCTTTCGAAGAAAAAATGTTTCATATAATCCGTGCGTTTCACGTCGCCGGACGCTGCACGGATTGCGGTGAGTGTTCGCGCGTTTGCCCCCAGCATATACCGCTGCATCTTTTGAATCGAAAGTTTATAAAGGATATCAATGCCTTTTACGGCGAATATCAGGCGGGCGCGGAAGAAGGCAGCAGAGCCCCGATCGTGAACTACACAAAGGACGATATCGAACCCTCGGCTGCGGTTGAAAGGAGCGGAAACAATGCGTAAAATTGCAAAATCAGAGCTGAATTCGCTCTTTGCGGCGATTGCCGAACGTGCAAAACTGTATGTGCCGCAGGATACGGCAGGCGGAGCAAAGTTTTCCGAGTGGAAAAACGGGAAAAAGTGTTCCGCAGCTTTGAACACTGTTCGCAGTGCAAAAGACTTTTTCTTTCCGCAGACCGAAAACCTGATGGATTTTAAACTGAGCGGAAAAACAATAGAGATTATCGATACCCGCAGTGAAACGGAGGATTTTGTTCTGTTCGGCGTCAGGGCGTGTGACGTGAAGAGTTTCGAAATTCTGGACAGAGTTTTTCTTTCCGACCCCGTTGACACCTACTACAGGAACCGCCGCGAGCACGGCATCATAATGTCACTGGCATGCTCCCGTCCGCAGGAAACATGTTTTTGTGCATCATTCGGAATTGATGCAGGTGCGCCCGAAGGCGATATTGTTTGCACGGAATCCGAAGACACACTCTATCTCGATGCAAAAACAGCGAAGGGCACCGCTCTTCTGGACTCGCTGAACACACTCACCGAGGAGGCGGACGGGGAAGCGGATGCGGCAGAAATGAAAGCCGTTTACGATACGGTTTCGGCTCGGATTAAAAAACTTCCGCTTGCGGGTTTGAAACCCGATGCTTTCGGGGCGGGGAAGACGGATGAGTTTTTCAATGCACCCGAGTGGAAAGAACTTTCGTCACATTGCCTCGGCTGCGGCACGTGCACATTTGTTTGTCCGACCTGCCAATGCTACGATATTCGGGATTTCGACACGGGTCACGGTGTGAAACGGTTCCGCTGCTGGGATTCATGCATGTATTCGGAATTCACAAAAATGTCTGCGGGACAGCCGCGTCTGACTCAAACGGAAAGGTTCCGTCAGCGTTTCATGCACAAACTGGTCTATTATCCGACAAACAACAACGGACTGTTTTCGTGCGTGGGATGCGGCAGGTGCCTTGCAAAATGCCCGATAAACATGAACATTGTGAAAGTCATGAAAGCTCTTGCGAAGCCGCAGAACCGTGACTGCGAAAACGGTGAAACCCCCGAAGGGAGGAAATAAAATGTCTGTTACAGCAACACGAGATCCCCTGATGCCAGTTATCGGCGTTGTCACTGATATAAGGATAGACACGCCGGACGTTAAAACTTTCCGCGTTGTAACTCCGGATGGAAAAAAAGCGTTTGAACACCGTCCGGGGCAGTGCGCAATGCTGTCCGTACCCGGAGTCGGCGAGGCGATGTTCTCAATAACTTCATCCCCGACAAATACGGAATTCATGGAGTTTTCAATCAAAAAATGCGGCTGCGTGACAGAATGGCTGCATTCGATGGAACCGGGGCAGCAGATTACGATACGCGGGCCGTACGGCAACGGCTTTCCTGTGGACGACGTTTTTGCAGGCCGCGATCTGCTCTTTATTGCAGGCGGAATCGGGCTTGCACCGCTGCGTTCCGTGATTAACTATTGCCGGCATTATCGCGACAGGTACGGCAAAATAGATATTGTTTACGGTTCGCGCAGTATGCAGGATTTGGTAGACTATAATGAAATAATTGATGAGTGGGCTGTTGATGCGGGTGTCAGCGTACACCTCACAATCGATAAAGAACAGCCGGAGTGGAGCGGTCATGTCGGTTTTGTTCCGAACTATGTCAAGGAATTGGGCTTTTCAACCGACAAGATAGCGATTCTTTGCGGTCCACCGATAATGATTAAATTTACCCTTGCCGGACTGTGCGAGATCGGATTTGATAAAACTCAAATATACACAACAATGGAACTTCGCATGAAATGCGGCATCGGTAAATGCGGCAGGTGCAATATCGGTTCGAAATATGTCTGCAAGGACGGACCCGTTTTCCGCTGCGACGAACTGGATGCACTTCCGAACGAATACTGAGGTTTTTGGAGGAGATGCTTTAAAATGAAAGAAAACACGGTTGACATCTACCTTTTCGGCAAAAAATACACCGTCCCCGATGATTTGACGATCATGCGGGCAATGGAATATGCGGGCTATCAGCTTGTGCGCGGCTGCGGCTGCCGCAACGGATTCTGCGGCGCATGTGCAACGATCTACCGCATCAAAGGCGACCGCGAACTTCACGCATGTCTTGCCTGCCAAACCAAGGTTGAAAATGACATGTATGTGGCAACGCTGCCGTTTTTCCCGCTCGTCAAGCAGGTTTACGACATTGAAAAGGTTAAACCCACCGAGCAGATAATGATGCAGCTTTATCCGGAGATATATGCCTGTGTCGGATGCAACGCATGCACAAAGAGCTGCACGCAGGGATTGAACGTAATGCAGTACATTGCATATGCTCAGCGCGGCGAGTTTGATAAGTGCGCGGAGGAATCCTTTGACTGCGTGATGTGCGGCGTTTGCTCTTCACGCTGTCCTGCCGGAATATCGCATCCGCAGGTTGCAATGCTTGCAAGAAGACTGAACGGCAAATATCTTGCGCCTAAATCCGAGCATCTTGAGAACAGAGTTCGGGAAATTGAAAACGGAACGTTTGACGAGCTGATGGAAGCTCTGATGGGCAAACCTGCATCGGAACTGCAGGAGCTGTACAACAACAGGGATATTGAAAAATAAGGGGGCAAAGAAGGATTATGTACTCAAAGGAATTCCGTGAATCCCTTAACGCTGTTGAAGCGGCAAGGGAAGCAAACATTGCCCTTGAACCTGCGCGAATGACGGCGGAAGAAAAGGAAAAACTGCTCAAACAGTACCATCCGGATTATAAAACAAGTGAGTTTGCGGTGCTTAAAGTCGGCGCAAACAGCGGCGAGGAAGTTCCGCATGAGCTTTGCGAAATGCTCCAGGCACACAGCCGAATCAACCCGTGCGAGATTGACCTTGGAAAAATCGATTACGACGTTGATGTGCTTGTTATCGGCGGCGGCGGCGCGGGAGCGTCGGCAGCGATTGAAGCTCATAATGCGGGCGCAAACACGATGATCGTCACAAAACTCCGCATAGGCGACGCAAACACGATGATGGCGGAGGGCGGCATTCAGGCGGCGGACAAGCCGAATGATTCTCCCGCGATTCATTTTCTTGATGCATACGGCGGAGGGCATTTTGCAGCAAAGCGCGAACTGCTCCAAAAGCTGGTATGTGATGCTCCGGGTGCGATTCAGTGGCTGAACGAACTCGGCGTTGAGTTCGACAAGGCTCCGGACGGAACTATGATAACGACTCACGGCGGAGGAACATCCCGCAAAAGAATGCATGCGGCAAAGGATTATTCCGGTGCGGAGATAATGCGCACGCTGCGGGATGAGGTCCTTAACCTCGGCATCCCAGTTGTGGATTTCACCTCCGCGATCGAGCTTATTCTTGATGAAAACGGAAATGCGGCAGGTGCGGTACTCCTTAACATGGAGACAGGTGAAAAGCTTGTTGCGCGTGCAAAAACCGTGATTATTGCAACGGGCGGTGCAGGCAGAATGCACTATCAGGGATTCCCGACTTCCAATCACTACGGTGCAACGGCTGACGGTCTTGTTCTCGGCTATCGTGCGGGCGCAAAGCTTCTGTATGCGGACACGCTCCAATATCACCCCACGGGCGCAGCGTTCCCGCAGCAGATTTTCGGTGCGCTCGTTACCGAAAAAGTTCGCTCTCTCGGTGCGAAGCTCGTGAATTGCGACGGTAAAGTGTTCATGCATCCGCTTGAAACCCGTGATGTTGCGGCTGCATCGATAATTCGTGAATGCACCGACAGGAACAAGGGAGTTGACACAGGCAGCGGCAAGGCCGTTTGGCTGGATACCCCCATGATAGAGCGTATCGGAGGCGAGGGTACAATCGAAGCAAGGATTCCGGCAATGCTCCGAATGTTTATGAATCACGGCATCGATATACGCCGCGAACCCATTCTTGTTTTCCCGACGCTGCATTATCAGAACGGAGGACTTGATATCAATGTTGACGGCATGACCCCCAATGTTCCAAACCTCTATGTTGCCGGTGAAGCTGTCGGCGGCATCCACGGCAGAAATCGTTTGATGGGCAACTCGCTGCTTGACATTATCGTATTCGGCAGGAGTGCGGGCAGAAATGCGGCTCATCGTGCAGCCGAAACAGTGCCTGCAAAGCTGACGTTGAACCATGTTGCAGAGTTTGAGGCGCAGCTCAATGCGGCAGGCATAGAGACAGAGGCGGTCTCTCCGAAACTGCTTCCCGATTACCGCAGAAAATAATGCGGTATTGTTGAACACAAAGTCATGCGGCGGACGGAGAATAACGTCCGCCGTCAATATGAATATAACATCCGCATCGCGGAAAGAAAGGGAAAACTATGTTGGATTTTTTGGAGGCAGCAACAATATTCTGTTTTGGTCTTTCATGGCCGATATCGATTCGCAAATCCATTGTGTCACGCACGGCAAAGGGCAAAAGTTTGTTTTTTGAGCTTTTCCTGCTGCTCGGCTATGCTTGCGGAATTGCGCGCAAAATAATGCAGACGGTTGACGGAAGCAGCGGATTTCTGTTCTTCCTCAGCTTCTTCTTCTATATTCTGAATTTTGTTGAGATTTCAATCGACATTGCACTCTATTTCAGAAACAAAAAGCTGGATGAACTGGCCGAAAAAGCAGCAAATTGATGCGCCTTGCAACATTTCTTTCGGCTGAATTTCAGCGTGAATTGAAAAGCCGCACCCGGGTTTGACTTGGATGCGGCTTTTCGTATGTGAGGTTTGATTGGCTGTTTCATCGGAAGCAGTATTTGTTAAAGCCTGTTCTTCCGACGGGTAAAGCTCAGTCGGCAAGCAGCGCAAGACGGAGGATAATCAGCGCATCGGAAATTGTGATAATGCCGTCCCCGTCCATGTCCGCAACAGCGTATTGCTCATCGGAGAGAGCTGCAATATTGAGAGCACAGCGTAGCGTGTTGAGTGCATCGGCGGAGGATACTTCACCGTCGCCGTCAACATCGCCGGCAATAGGTGCTGCGGCGGGAACATAGACAGCCGTGATCACAGTATCACCCATGACCCACCAATATTCCATGTCATAAACTTCGCCGTCCATTTCCCAATGAGAGAATACCATACCCTCATGTTCGGGCGGAGTCGGGAAATCTTCCTCAAGATTGATAGCATGGCCGTATTCAACGGAAATGCTGACGAGAGTTTCGCCGGTGAATCCGTCAACCCATGAAACATTGAAATTATTCATCGTGTATACAGCGCAGATGGTCATATGCCCCGTAACCTGAAATCCATCGGTAATTGTTGTGCCCGAAGGCTGAAGTTCCCAATGATCAAAGGTGTAATTATTGATCTCAGGGGGAGCGGGAAACTCGCTGACGGGGATGAAATCGCCGAGGTGAGCCGTGATCGTTCCGATTGCGGGAGTTCCTGCGTCGGTCACAAAGGTGATGATATATTCATCTTGCTCGTAAACGGCCGTGAGTGTTCCGTTGCCGAGAACAACATAGCCGGTTTCGGGAACGATATTCCCGTTTTGATCGATCCACTGCCCGGTGAAGGTATAACCGTAGTGCGCAGGAGGGGTTGGGAAGGCGGAAAGGGGAATGGTCTGACCTTCCTGAATATCTATATAATCTATGGCTTGGTTAGTGACCCCGTCATAGAAGAAGATCGTATTCATCACCGTCACGTAATTTGCAACAAATACGGTTTCGCCGAGAACCGTTACAGGGCTCGTAACGGCAGCACCGTTGAATGTCCAGCAGTCGAAAGCGTAGCCAATCATCTGCGGCGGCGTCGGAAATGCCGACAGCGGAATCGATGAGCCTGCATCGTACGGCACGTTTGCAATGATTGAACCGTCCACTGAATTCACCCATACAACGTTGAATTGGGGTCTTGTGTAAACAGCAATGAATTGAGTGTTTGCTGTTATTGTAACATCACCCGTGACTCTGCCGTTCGGTCCTTCCCAATGCGAAAACGTATCGTACAGAATTGTTTGGGGCACATACGGAAAATCATCAAGGCTGAGGACAGTACCCTTAGTGACGCTGTATCCGTATGTGGCAGTGTCATAGGGGCTTCTGAATGTAACACTGTAGAGCGGGGGCAGATACCAGTTCGAATTGCCTTTGAGTACGGGGCGAGTATATTCGCCGGTGCTGTTATAGTAGTAGGGATCATATTCGCCGCGGCGGGATATGCCGTATGCCATGGCCTGACCGATGCTGTAGCAGTCAGTGATATTGGTTTCGGCACCGCGCATTGTGTTCACATAGTCCTGCATAAGATAAAGGTCATACGCGACTGTAACCGTGTTGTCGTACCCGTACGCTGCGGATGCACCGTGCTCAATGAACGCTTCCAAAAGATGACCGTCGGAACCGCCGCTGCATGTTGCAAGGTGAACATAGCTGTCGGGCATTGTACCGCTGACATGATTATTGAAGTATTGATAGTTGACGCCGACACCGCCGCCTTCTATCATAACCGCACGGCCTGCGGTATAGTCATTTGCGGATACACCGGCCGTGTTATGGAACACGAGGTAGCTGAACCCGTCGGATTCAAGACCGTGAGAGTCAAACAGTATGATGCCGTGGTTGACGACTTCGGAAAGATCTTCCGCCGTGCAGTTGTCGCCGGATATGACCGTCAGCGTGCCGCCGGTGAATGCGGCAAGAATTGTGCCGAAGTTGATGTAATAATTGCTGAATTCTTCTGCAATTCCGAAATACGGAGCAAGCACAAGAACGTCGTTGTTTGAAGCCGTTTCGGCATTTTCGTCAACGATCTGCTTCGGAAGCATCTGTTCAAGACTGCTCGGTTCGGGCAATTTGCCTTGAGGGCGACCGTGGATGATGTTGTAGTCATACACGGCGGTAAGCCCTGAATGGAGTTTGTAGGTAAAAGTTGTTGCGCTGTCGCGTTTTACGGATGCAATGCGCGGATCGCTTTCAAGCATTCCGATAAGCTCGGCAACTGTTTCCTCGGGAGCTTTTCCTGCTTTGTATTGCTCGGAATCAACAGCAAGCAGGTCTTTTTCAACTTCCTGATGCGCTTTGTTCAAAATGCGCAGATCTTTTGCGGCGGAGTAGCTTTCCGCAATTGCCGAAACAGGCAGCATGGCTGCAAGCATCAGCACCGCAAGAAGAATGACGATGATTTTGTTCAGTCGCTTTTTTTTCATTTTTTCCTCCTGCAAATTAATATAACAGAGAGCATGTATTGCTCTTTGATATCATTATCAGCCGTTGTTGATCGTTACTCGGTTGAACCCGTTCAAACCGACTCGCCGTTTAATGAAAGGTCGTGCTCAAACCCGACCGATTCCGCAAGCTTACGTATGACACGAACGGCATAATTTCGAATGTCAACAGCTTTAATGCGCTCGACGGCATCGGAACGCATGGCTTCGGGAACATTGTAGGCCTTTAATGCAATATCAAGAAAACGTTCCAACTTTTGCTCAAAAGTGAAATAGCGATTGCAGGGGTAACGCATATATCCGCTCATTACCGCAGCAGTACCGATTTCGGTTTCAAAGCAGCGGCTTTCACTCCAATCGGGATTGAACGGACGGAACAGCTCAAACAGTCTTGCCGCCGTTCTGTCATGTATATAACAGAGCGTTTCGCGGTTGGTGTATGCTTCGACGTAGATATCCCGCAGGTTCTCGCTTGTTTCGGCAATGGCAAGCTGAATTGCAGTTTCAAAAACATAAAGCATATGCGGCTCGGAATCGGCGGGAAGGAGTGAATCCGCGGCATCAAACTGTCCGTTGAACATATTAACAACAAGCTCCATCAATAAGCCGTTCTTTGTTCGAAAAACGTTGAAAAAGGAACCGTTTGAAACATCCGCAAGCCTGCAAATATCCGATACGGTTGTTTTATGGTAGCCTTTTTCAATAAAAAGCTTTATTCCCGCGGAAATTGTCCGCCGCCTTACTTCCTGACTGTCGTAGCGTCTTGTCATGATAAACCCTTTTAAAAAAACAAACAAAAACTTTTGTAGAGTTGAGAATAATTCGAAATTAGTTCACACTCTATTTTCGAGTATTATAATAACAGATTATGTACTGAATGTCAACAGCATCAGTCACTTTTTCGGTAAAAAGGACGGTATGCGCAGAGTTTGTCTCAGAATAATGCGTCTGCCACTTGCGATTTTCGGCGTAAGATGATAAAGTATTATAATGAGAGGAGAGTTCATGCCATGCGTGAAACACGCAGGGGCACCTCTTGAAAATGCGACTTTTGGCGAGGAAAATATGGAAAGTATCAGTGAATTTGCGGAACAAATTATTTCCTGCGGTGCGCACAGGATCGTGCTCAGCGGTCCGCGCGGGGAAAAACGATACAAGAAGAGCACGTTTTCACTTGTAAACGGCCAATATTTCATTGAAAGGCTGACAGAGAAGCAGGCGTTCCATGAGTATTGCGAAAAAAACGAGGCTGCGATGCGCATATGTTCCGATTTTGAGGGATATACGCAGGTTAATGCGTGGAACGGCGAGCGCGAATTTACGGCAAAGCTGACAAAAAAGGGCAATCTGCTGACCGGCAGCCGTGCCTGCACTGCAGCTCCGAAGGCGGTTGAATCGCAAAACCGAAAGAAAAAATACATCCTTGCAGAGGGCACTGTCATCCCCCCGCTGGCAGACATGGGTGTTATGGCAAGTAACGGTGCGGTACACAAGGCTATGTACGATAAGTTCAAACAGATAAACAGATTTTTGGAATTCATCGACGAAATTGTAAAAGATGAGGCTGTTGACGGAGAAAATAATGACGCAGAGAAGAAACCGATGAGAATTATCGATTTCGGGTGCGGAAAGTCATACCTCACGTTCATCGTGTATTATTATTTCACTTTTATTCGCAAAATCCCCGTACAAATGACAGGAGTCGATTTGAAGGAGGATGTTATCGATTTCTGCACGAAGCTTGCAGAGAAATACGGTTATTCGAATTTGCATTTTCAAGCGGGAGATATAGCGGACTGCGCTGCGGATGAGACAATCGATATGGTGATAACGCTTCACGCATGTGACACAGCGACGGATTATGCACTGTATAATGCAGTGAAGCGAGGTGCAAAGTACATTCTTTCGGTGCCTTGCTGCCAGCATGAATTGGCGGGAAAGGCTGATTATGCTGCAATGCCTATATTTGACGATAACGGGATACTGCGGGAGCGTGTTTCGGCATTGATAACGGACTCGATACGGCAAAAGCTTCTGACGGCATGCGGATACAGGACGGGATTGATGGAATTTGTTGACCTTTCGCACACGCCGAAGAACCTTTTGCTTCGCGCAAAAAAAACGAATTTGACCGAACGTACCCGCCGCAGCGCATTAAAAACGGCTGAGGATACGCTCGAAGTTTTAAAGACGGAACAAAAACTGCATGAACTTTTGAAAAAGGACGGTTACTTTGACTGAACGGTTTCAGACTCGGTTGAGGAACAAAAATGCAGAAAAGTATACAGGCACTGAAAAAGCACAAAGCCCGAGGTGAAAACGAATGAGTAACAGCATTATGCGCAAAATTGCGAAATTTATCGTGGAAAAGCATATAATTATTATGCTTCTGTTCGTTGTACTCGTCATATACAGCGCGCTTTCAATAAGCAAGGTCCGCGTGAATGAAGATATAACGGCACTGCTGCCGCCGAAAACGGCGACGAGGCGGGGTCTTACCGTCATGGAAAATGAGTTCACGGCTTTTGCTTCGGCAAATGTCATGGTTTCCAACATTACATATGAGAAAGCCGCAGAACTTGCCGAGAACCTGCGTGAAATTGAAAATGTTGCAACTGTTTCTTTTGATGATTCGTCGGAACACTATGCGTCCTCATCTGCGCTTTTCACGGTTGCTTTTTCTGCCGAAAGCGAGGATGAGCGTGCGATCGATGCGCTTGAACAGATTAAGGACAGCCTTTCGGATTATGAAGTAAGCGTTTCAACAACTGTCGGACAGGATTACGTGAAGCAGATTGCGGGGGAAATAACACAGGTTCTTATTCTTGCACTCATTGTAATTGCGGCAGTGCTTTTGTTTACATCAAAAAGTTATTTCGAGGTTATAATCCTTTTCATTGTTTTTGCAGTGGCGGCGGTGCTGAATATGGGCACGAATTATTGGCTTCGGGAGATTTCGTCAGTAACGAATTCCATTGCGATCATTCTTCAGCTTGCGCTTGCAATAGACTATGCGATTATTTTCTGCCATCGTTTTCAGGATGAATATGACAGGCAGCGCAATGTTAAAAGCGCGCTTACGGATTCACTTGCGTATTCAATAATTGAAATATCGTCCTCAAGCCTGACAACGATTTCGGGACTTGTTGCTCTGATGCTGATGCAGTTCCGCCTTGGTTATGATTTGGGTCTCGTTCTGACGAAAGGCATCATATGCAGCATGCTCACGGTGTTTTTGCTTATGCCGGGACTCATTATGCTGTTCCACAAGGCTTTGCTTAAAACCCGCCATAAGAATCTTGTTCCGAATATAACGGGTTGGGGAAGATTGCTTTCAAAAAAAATTCCCGTGTTCCTGATTATATTCGCGTTTTTGCTGCCGGCTGCAATCGTGTTTTCGGCAAAATGCGAATACACATTTTCGGATTCCGAAACGGACAGGATTACGCTTTCGGAGCAGGACAGAATAAAAGCCCATATCTACAACACGTTTGATGAAACAAATATGATAGCGGTACTCGTTCCTGTCGGAGATTATACAAAGGAGAAGGCACTTATTTCGGAGGTTAACGGTCTTCCGGGGATACGTTCGGCACTCGGGCTTGCAAGCATAGAGATTGAGGAGGGGCGTGTGCTGACGGATCCGTACACCGCCCGCGCCGCTTCCGAACTTCTGGGTGTTGATATTGAAACCGCAAAGCTTCTGTATGCGCTGTACGGCTATGAACATGACAGCTTTCAGCCCATTCTCGGCGACAGCGATGCGTTTGCCGTGCCGCTTATTGACATGCTTGAGTTTCTTTTTGAAGCAAAGGACAGGGGAATGATAACCCTTGATGACGACAAGGAGCAAATGATTGAATCCATGCGCGGAACGCTGGATGATGCGCTTGTGCAGCTGCGCGGCGAGCATTATTCGCGAATCGTATTCAATGCCGCCGTGCCGGTTGAAGGAGAGGAAAGTGTTGCTCTGATTGAAAACATAGAATCGTCTGCACGCAAATTATATTCCGAAAACGGGAAAACGGAGCTTTCGGAAGATGCGATAATCGTGATCGGGGACATAACCAGCGCAAAGGATCTGGAGGATTCATTCAGAATGGACAACAATCGTGTGTCTTTTTTGACGATTGCATTTGTTTTTGTTGTGCTGCTGTTCACATTCCGTTCGCTCGGTGCGGCCGTGCTGCTGATTCTTGTGATTCAGAGCAGCATTTGGCTTAACTTCTCTTTCCCGTATATCACGGGGACGAACCTTTTCTTCGTTACTTATCTTATCGTAAGTGCGATACAGATGGGTGCGACGATCGACTATGCAATTGTTTTGTATAACAGGTTTCAGCTCAGAAAACAGGATTATGCGCCGAAACAGGCGATGGCAATTGCCGTTAACGAAAGCTTTTCAACAATACTGACTTCCGGAACAATTATGACGGCGGCAGGATTTATTATTGCTTTGCGGACCACCGATCTCTACATCAGCTCAATCGGGCTGATGCTTGGACGCGGTGCATTGATTTCGGTGATACTTGTGCTCACGGTTTTGCCGCAGGTGCTTTTGGTTGGAAATAAACTGATTGAAAAAACAATGATTGATTTTAAAAAATTGCTCGGAGGCGGCGCGGATGAACAGGAAAAGCTTGATGAAACAAAGTAAAAAAAAGGCGATGACGGGCGACTGCCCGGCTTGCTCCGGGCGAGGTGTTAATCAAAAACTCCGCTTTAAACTGCGGTTGTTTGCTTGCGGAATGCTTCTGGCTGCAACCCTGTTTTGCTGCCTGTTCGTGCCGATACATTCGGTTGCGGCGAGCATAAACACGGTGCGCATTGCAACAAAAGCGGAATGGCTGGAGTTTAAAGAGAACTGCCGTTTAGATTCGTTTTCAAAGGGTCTTTCGGTAAACCTGACTGCGGATATCGATTTGAGCGGAGAGACGGATTATGCCGTTCCCGTGTTTTTCGGAAACTTTGACGGCGGCGGACATACTGTGAGCGGAATGAAGCCGAATACGGATGCGGAAAGAACAGGGTTGTTTCGAATTATCGAAAAGGATGCAACTGTATGTGAGTTGAATGTCAGCGGTTCCGTGACTGTAACCGGACAATCCGGAACGGCGGGGATGATTTGCGGCGTGAATCGCGGCACGATTCGCAATTGCGCTGCAGCGGGCAGACTGGATGCATACAATGCTGTCGGAGGAATCGCAGGCATAAACGAACAAAGCGGGAAAATAATCGAATGCAGTTCTTCGGCGGAGCTTTCGGGAACATACAAAATCGGCGGCATTGTCGGTGTGAATGCGGGAGAAATCCATGAGTGCACGAATACCGGCGGGGTTAATCTTTCGGCAAACGAACGGTCAAGAAATATCGGCGGCATTGCGGGGACGAACACAGGAACGGTGACGGGCTGCATGAACAGTGCCGAAATCGGATATCTGCACACGGGTTATAATGTCGGCGGCATTGCGGGGCTCAACAGTGGCTTTACAGGCGACTGTATTAATAACGGAAATGTTCGCGGAAGACGCGATATAGGCGGAATCATCGGTCAGTCCGAACCGTTTTACAAAGTTGAATACGGGAAGAATACGCTTGAAATATTGAATGAAAGCATACTGGGCTTTTCGGACGCCTTGGATGAAACTATATTGAATCTTCGACAGGCTGTGCAGGACGGTGGAGAAGGGCTTCGCAATGTGCTTGAGGAAGCGGAAGAGCTTAGAGAAGGGTTGTCTGCCGATCTTGATATCATTGCGGGTGATGCCGCATGGCTTGCCGATGCGGAAAAGTATTTGGACACCATTGAACAAAACCTTGAAACTTTGTGGAAAGCATTTGCGGATTCAGCGGAAGTAACTCAGCTGATTGCCGAAATTGAATTGATAATCAGAGAACTGCGGAATGCAGAGCCGTCCGAGTGGGTTGAACTGCTTCAGGAATTGGAGGCAAAGATTGAGCAGCTGCGCATCCTGCTTGGCGATATTGCTTCGGCCGCTCCTGCATTGAAGGCACTTGCGGAGGCACTGAACGGACTGTTGTCCGTGTCAATCAGCGGTTTGCGGCAGGCGGCGGAGGATTGCTGCAAGCTTATTAAAAATGCCGAACAAAAACTTGATGAACTCACAAAAACAGCAAGCGAATACCTTGAACTGGTTAAAGCAGACGGTAACAGACTGGAAAAAAGCGTTCAAAAATGTGTGGAGTCAATGCGGCTCCTCCGCGAAAACATACGCAACGTACTGAACGGAAACGGCGGGAATATTGAAGATGTTTCCGAAAATGCGGAACGTGATGCCGAAAATCAAGCAGGCGGAATGGCCGCAAAGTGCAGAAATTTCGGCGATGTTTCCGGCGACTACGGTATAGGTGGAATTATCGGGAACCTTTCAAAAGAACTTCCATCCGACTTGGAGGAGATAGACATTCCGTCAATCGATGATGTTCTTTTCACCGATACGACCCTTTTTATCAGGGCAACCGTTTTCATGTGTTCAAATGATGCGGTGATTTCGGCAAAGTATGATAATGCAGGGGGAATTCTCGGTTACGGCAGCCGCGGCTTTTTGCTTGGCTGCGAAAGCGGCGGCAGCGTTAAGGCGGGAAGGAAATACGCAGGCGGTATTGCAGGAAGACTTTCCGGAACAATTCGTGAATGCGGCAGCATTACTGCACTCAACGGCAAAGCTTATGTCGGCGGCATTGCGGGAAGTGCGAAATCGGTGATTGACTGCGCGGCGGTACCGACAATGCTGTTTGCCGGAAAATCAAGCTTTGCCGACGGAGCCTATATCGGCGCAATTGCGGGAGAACTGACGGAGGAGTGCAGAAACAATATCTTTGCAGACACATCTAAGTTTAATGACTCGTTCGATTCGGTGCGCGGCTTGGGCGGCATTGACGGCATAAGCTATGCAGGCATTGCGTATGCGGTGAGTCTTAACGAACTTGCCGAAAAAGCAAAAACACCGAATTTGTTCAAAAAGGTAACGGTCAAATTCAGCATAGACGGCAAAATCACAGAGGTTTTCGAGGTTCCCTGCGGCGGCAGAATCACGGATCTTCCGCAAGTCGGGAATGAACAGGGCAAGTATTGGCGGTGGGATGATTTCGGAGCGGATTGCGTAACGTTCAGTCAAACCGTGAGCGGGGAGTGGCACCGAATGATAACAACAATTGCAACAAACGAAGAGATTCCCCAAATACTTGTTGAGGGCATTTTTGACGATGAAGCATATGTCGTTGCCGAAGATGCGGCGGAGTTTGCGTTAAAAAACGGGTTTGGCGAAGGAGTTCCGACAGCGGCTTTCCGCGTTCGCGTTTTCGGCGCGGAGGCCGGCGAAAGCACGTACACCGTGCGCTGTCTCGCGGAAGAGGATTGCAAGCTGAGCGTATTGACCGATGCCGGTTGGACTGAGCGCGAATTCGAGCGTGACGGTAAATACATTGTGTTTGAGCTGAACAACAATGGTATTTTTGCCATTGAAAAAGTCATAAAAAAAGACCGTACGCCCTATATCATGATCGTATGCGGTGCGATTATACTGACTGCGGCCTTTGCGGCGGTTATTGCGGTGAAACGCAGGCGCGGCAAAAACAAGGCGGAGTGAGGCACAGCAAACTGAGCAAATGTTTCGGCGGCGGCAGACAAAGGCAGAGATAAATCGCCGAATGCCTTTTGAAAGGAAAAGAATGATAAAATACATCGAAAAGACACCGATAACCCAAGGTTGGTCGGATGATTATAAGTATTTTGCATTGGGTGCCGACGGCAAAAAGTACCTTTTGCGCGTTACCCCGGGAAAGATAAATCCCGATTTTATAACTCTGTTTGAAGCACAGAAGAAATGCGCATCGATAATTAGTGCGGCCGAAAACATTCCGATGCAGCAAGTTCCGATGAGCATACCGATCGAGTGCGGTAAGCTTGATGATATCCATGCTTTTTGTGATGATATTCGACAGCACACCGAAGGAACATATGCTGTTTATGCCTGGGCGGACGGCGGCGCGGCCGAACCCGCTGTTGCAGTGATGCCCGCTGCAGAACAGTACGCTTTCGGACTGAGGGCAGGCAGAGTTTTGAAATACATACACGAAGTTCCGGCTCCGGACAATGTACAGAACTGGGAGAAACGCATTAATGTATCCATAGAGAACAAGTTAAGGCTTTGCCGTGAATGCAGCATCAAAAATGATGTTGCAGATTCCTTTGTCGAATATATCAAGGCGAATCGGCATCTGCTGAAAAACAGGCCGCAGACTTTTCGCCACGGGGATTATCATATCGGCAATTTTCTGGTAAACGATTCAGACGAACTTATCGTTATAGATTTTAATCGCTCGGATTTCGGCGATCCGTGGCAGGAATTCAATCGCCTTGTGTGGAGCGCACACCTTTCACCGTATTTTGCGTCTGGGATTGTGAACGGTTATTTTGATAATGCCGTACCGCAGAAATTCTGGAAACTGCTTGCACTGTATACATGCATAAACGGGATTGCATCCGTGCCGTGGGCAGTTAGATTCGGAGAGGAAGAAATTCAGGTTATGCTCCGTCAGACCCGTGAGGTTTATGAATGGTACAACGGTATGACGAATGAGATACCGTCATGGTACATCGGCGTTCCCGAGCTTTGGGATGCATACACGGAAACAGGTGAGCGCACCGGGCAGCTCCTGATACGCGGGGAGTCGATACCGGAAGGGTTATACCATATTGTTGTTGAAGTTTTGGCAGTGCATCAGGACGGTTCGGTTCTTTTGGCACGGCGAGATTACAATAAAGGCGGTTATCCCGGGCTTTGGGAAAGCAGTGCGGGCGGTTCGGTACAGCGTGGAGAAGATCCGGAAACCGCAGCAAGACGAGAGCTCCGTGAAGAAACAGGGCTTGCCGCGGATGTGCTTCAGCCTATATTTACGGACATCTCGCAGGATTCAATATATATGGGCTATTTGTGCTTTATCAGCGCGAAAAAAGACTCCGTTGTATTGCAGCCGGGAGAAACTGTTGAGTATCTTTGGGCGGATAAAGAAGAATTTATAAAAATATATAATTCGAAAGAGTACGTTCCGCCGCTGCGTAAGCGTCTGCGTGAAACGGTTGAAAGGCTGTTCGGAGAAAATGCGGCAGAATAAAATGTTTAAAGGTCGGGAAATGATTCAATATTAAACATGCCGAGTCCCTGTGAGTTTTTTGAACCGAGACCTGCGTCATAAAGAAAGTTGATAAGCTTGCCGTTGCCGCGCAAAACATAGCTGCCGCCGTATGAAACGATGGTGGATCTTTTAAACCTTGAAACGATGCGATGATTCTGAATTAACTCCGCCGGAGGAAGGGCAGGTTCAAAGGAAAAATCCGTCGGTGCGGGCGTGTTGAAATAGCTCTGCCATTTTCTGAGCGCATTGTTGACCACAGCAGTATAGAACAGAGATTCATCGGGGGCTATAAAGCGGCGATAACCGCTTCTCTCGGTTTCAAAAACCGTAATAGGCGACAGCATTGAGATTTTTGCACAGCAGGTATTGGGTGAATAATCTTCAATGCGGCTATCCAGAATTTCAAGTGTGTTTTCAAACAAATTGATTTGGCTGCTCGGACACAGCACCGAACCGAGTTGATACACGAAATTCGGATCAACGCTGCGAACCTCAAAATGCACGGTATCCTTAAAGATGATTTCACGTTCGCTGTGCATGAACGGTCCCGAAAGACGGCCGAAAGTAAAAAGCTTATAATTGCGCGCGCCGCAAGAATATCCGCTGTTGTGTACATAATTTGAATAATGCGGATTGCTTGCAAGAGCATGATAGAGCATTCCCTGCAAGGCGTATCGGTGCGACAGCGGCAAACGGACATGCCGAGTGCTGAATGTCAAATGTAACTGCATAGTTGTCCCTTTCTGAGTTTTTAAAGAATAAACAAGAACGGTTCCCGATAAAATACCGCACCCGGTGATTATCCGAAAACGAAATAAACCAATGCCTGCTGTATAGGTTTAACCGGTCTTTTTGCGGAACGGCTGTTCATGGAATATATAACCCGCATTGCCGCGATCAGACAATGTGAAGTTGATTGCATTATGTCGACTGAACTGCGGCTCCGCACAACATAAGCTGTTGCATTTTTGCCCGCTGCGGGCAGCTTAGAAGTCGTATTATCTGTTTCGCACACTCATTATATCATAACAAAACGCGATTGCAACACCGTCATGTATAAAAAAACTGCCTCTTATGCTTTTTGGCTTCAATGCAGTTACTGAGCATAATAAAACAAAAAAACGAGGTCGTGAAAGGTTCAAAATGAAAACGGCGGCTCGTTCGAAGTGTTGTCAGATGAAACAGAATTGCGGCATACGGAGCGGTGCTGTCGGATTAACCACAGATATGTATCAAAAAAATACGGCCTGAACGGGTACAAAATTTGACAAATGCGGCGCAGCGGGCTATAATAGATATGTTTACAGTGGGAAGTATACATGATGCTTCCAATACCCGCTGAACAATGGGAGAATCAATACGATGGAAACAAACCGAAAGCGTCGCCGCGGCGACCGCAAGGATGCATACCTTTTGAGAGATCTTGATGCAATGCACAAATTTATTCCGTATCTGCTTCCGAACAGGTGCGATAATGAGGCAGTGATGAGCGAGCTTATCGACCTTACCGCCGTGAATGAATACGTTGCAAAAAAGAATGCATCAAATCCCGCATTCAGGTACACTTTGTTTCATGTGCTCTGCGCTGCTATTGCAAAAACCGTAACCCTGCGCCCAAGGTTGAATTGCTTTGTTGCGGGACATCGGGTTTACGAGCGCAAGGCATTGAGTGTCTCCTTTGTTGTTAAAAAGCGTTTCGAGGATAATTCCTATGAAGCACTTGCGATTGTAGACATTGACAGGCAGGGGCAGCCGCCGGTTGATCAGATTCACGATAAAGTTGAAAAATTCGTAACTTCCGTGCGCAAGCACGACAAGACGGACGGCACGACCGACGCAATGGAAACGTTGACAAAAATGCCGCGCTTTCTTCTTCGAATCGTGGTCGGCATTCTGATGTGGCTGGATTATCACGGTTGGGTTCCGACATGGCTTACAAAGGATGACCCATACAATTCATCCGTTTTTATAAGCAATCTCGGAAGCATCAAGATGCATGCGAGCTATCATCACCTGACGAACTGGGGCACTAATTCTTTATTTGCTATTATTGATGAAAAACATTTGCACCCGTTCTTCAACGCTGACGGAAGCTATGAAATGCGTGACGCGCTGAGACTCGGGCTGACTGTTGATGAACGCATTGCGGACGGCGTTTATTTTGCAAAAAGTATAACGCTGCTAAAAAAACTGCTTAGCGAGCCGGAATTGCTTGATCAGCCGATTCAGACTCCTGTTGAGTTCTGAACAAACGCAAACAACAACGGAACAACGGCACAGCGGTCGGACAATGACGCAAAACAGAAAATGCGCGCATTGTCCTCCGTGTGTTGCTGCGTATTTCGATTTTTCCCAAAAATCGAAAGGAATAATATGCAAAACAATCAAATGAACCCGTTGGAACAGGGCGCACCGTGGCTTGCAAATTACGGTGACGTTCCTTTTCACCTTGAGTATCCGAATGTGAGCATTGCGGATGCGGTGTTGAAGACGGCAGAAAAGGAAAAGGACTTTCCTGCAATTTCCTTCATGGGCAAAACATTCAGCTACACCGTTCTTGTTGAAAAAATCAATCAAGCAGCTGCGGGATTTGTAGCTCTCGGCGTAAAAAAAGGTGATATGGTCACAATTTGCATGCCGAACGTTCCGCAGGCGGTGTTCTGCATGTACGCACTCAATCGAATCGGTGCGGTCGCAAGCATGATTCATCCGCTTTCGGCTGTCAGCGAAATAATTTACTACCTTAAGGAAGTAAAAAGTGACTATTTGCTGACGCTCGATCAGTTCTATTCAAAAGTTGCGGAGGTTGAAAAAACATATCCTGTCAAAAAGGTTATCATAACTTCTGCGGCTGATGAGCTCGGCGCCGTCAAGTCCGCTGCATTCAAGCTGATGAATGCAAAAAAGAACAAAGTCAACAAGGCGGACCCTTCCGTTATCTTCTGGAAAGATTTTATCGGGAACGGAAAAAAAGTTGATCTTGCAAAATATATCGTTCATATGCCGGCGAATGAAACGGCTGTCATACTGTTTTCGGGCGGAACAACGGGTGTCACAAAGGGCATTCAGCTCAGCGGAATGAACTTTAATGCTCTCGGACTGCAAACCGCGGCTATGTGCAACAGCGTTGTGCGTCATGCAAGAATGCTGGCGGCAATGCCGATTTTCCACGGTTTCGGACTCGGTGTCTGCATACACACGATGCTTGAAGTCGGCGGAACAAGCATTCTTGTTCCTCAGTTCAATGTTAAGAAATATGCAGAGCTCATCAAAAAGGAAAAGCCCAATTATATCGCGGGTGTACCGACCCTGTTTGAAGCGATAACGCGCAATCCTTATCTTGACGGCGAGAAACTCGACTACCTGCGCGGCGTATTCTCGGGCGGTGATTCGCTTTCGGTTGAATTGAAACGCAGATTCGATGCATTCCTTGAAGCGCACGGTGCAACAGTTCATGTTCGTGAGGGCTACGGAACGACCGAATGCGTTACCGCAAGCTGTCTTACGCCTTACAATCAGGAGCGTGAGGGCAGCATCGGCCTGCCTTATCCCGACACATACTATCAGATTTGCGCTGTCGGCACAAACGATGAAGTTCCTTACGGCGAACTGGGCGAAATCTGCCTTCGCGGACCTTCCGTAATGATAGGTTATCTCAACCACAAGGAAGAGAATGCAAACACATTGCGCACGCATTCGGACGGCCATGTGTGGCTGCATACGGGCGACCTCGGAAGCATGGATAAGGACGGATTCATCTATTTCAAACAGCGCATTAAGCGAATGATTGTTACGAGCGGATACAACGTTTATCCGTCCCAGCTTGAAAACATCATAGACGGACACGATGCCGTTCAGATGAGCTGCGTAATCGGCGTAAAAGATCCGTACAAGATGGAAAAAGTGCTTGCATACGTTGTCCTGAGGGACGGGTTCGAGCCCTCCGAGGAGCTGCGGCAGGATATTCTGAACTATTGCAAAAAGCATATTGCAAAATACGCAATGCCGTATACTATCGAATTCCGTTCGGAATTGCCGAAGACTCTTGTCGGCAAGATTGCATACACGGTGCTTGAAAAGGAAGCCAATGCGGATCTTGCAAAGGAACTCGTAAGTTGATTTGAATAACAAGCGGCTCTGCTGCGGGCAGGTTCGGAATTGAACCTGCCCGAGGCAGAGTTTTTTGAAAACCGAGAGCGTCCACGTTCCGAGCGTACGGACATTGCGTCACAAATATGTGTAATAAACTTGCACGAAATTGACTCTGCGGCGGATTTTTTGTTGAAAATGTGGATTCTTTTCGTTATTTTGCAAAAGACTGTATACAAGGACATGAAAGTGTGATAACATATAAACGCAAGAAAATTGTGTAATCGGCAAACGGAGTAAACCTTGATAAGTAACCTTTTGCGGAGAAAGTTCACAGATTCGGGCTTAACCCATAAAGAGAGTATCCGGGTGTACTTGAAAAACTTCAGAACCAATCAAAGCACTCATGAAAGTGCGGCATTGCATCGGGTTTTGTTTTGCAGAGTCAATACCAAACGAAAAATCGAAAGGAAACGTGAAACATGATTTGTCCAAATTGCGGTAAAGAGGCGGCTGACGGGGCATTATTCTGCACAGGGTGCGGCGGAAGACTCGATAATCTGCCTAAACAGGAAAAAATGACTGCTTCTGAGAACAGTAATAATGATGACTCATCCGTAATGGATGCGGTTTTCACATCGGATGCAGCGGACGGAACGCATGAAACAAATTCAGGGAATACCGTTGCAGAAAACAGTGGCGTCGCCGGCGCAGACGAAAACAGCGGCGAACGAATGAGCGCAGCAAACGATGATAATCTCAAAGCGCAGCCCGCAAGCGAAATTTCGACAGAAAAGGATAAAAATGCTGCACCTTGCGAGTCCGCAGCAGCGGTTCAGCCGCCGGTGAAACCGTTAAGCACATGGAGCTTTATTTGGCGCAAGCTCCTGTTCATGATTCCGATTGTGAATATAGTTGTGCTGTTCGTTTTTGCATTTGCGGAGGGCATCAACAAAAACAGTCGTTCGTACGCGCGTGCCGCGCTTATCGGTCTGCTTACAGCGGCGGTGCTTTTTGCAGCTGCGGCAGTGCTGTGTTACCTTTACACAGATGAAATTATCGGATGGGTTCGCTCTTTGGTGGAGAAACTCATGAGCATGGCAGCGTGACGGAAACAGTTCCGAACGGAAAATCAAACCGTTCTGTGCGAAATCGGTCCCAAGCTGCATTGTTCAAAAATTGATGGCGTCGGTTTTTTCTTGACAAACGAAAAAAAACGGCTATAATTATACTTGCATCAGGTGAACGGCAGTGCATTCCGTTAACCGAGAGTATGCTTGGATGACTGCCGCAGTTCGAATTGCTGAAGTACGGAAGTCATGTGCAAATCATGTTAATAATGCTACCGGCTTTGAAGCGGATATACAAACACTCCGAGGCATAAGAGAACCGTCGGTATGGTGCGAGACGGTGCAAGGGGTTTGTTGCTCACCGCAGAGCTTTTGCCGCGAGGCAGGGGAGACATGTTTCAATATTAAAAGCTTTCCTGCATTAGCTGCAAACGCAAGCCCGCGTTAAGGGCATTGAGCGGTTTTGCTGCGCATATTCAGTGTGCGGCAAAGCAACCGGAGTGGTACCGCGTGGGCAGATTATCGTGTGTTTCCCTCGTCTTCGGATCGGCAGTCAATGCCGCATTCGAGCGGGGGTTTTTTTATGAATTGAATTCGAAACAACATCAAGAAGGAGAATAAAAATCTATGAGTGAACGTTATGAACATTTGCCAATCGAAAGAAAATGGCAAAAAATATGGGATGATACGCATTGCTTTGAAGCAAAAGACGACTTTACAAAGCCGAAATATTATGCTCTAATTGAATTTCCGTTTCCCAGCGGAGCAGGGCTGCATGTCGGTCATCCGCGCAGCAACACAGCGTTGGATATTATTTCAAGAAAACGCCGCATGGAAGGCTACAATGTCCTTTTCCCGATCGGTTATGACAGCTTCGGTCTGCCGACGGAGAATTATGCAATAAAAACCGGCGAACACCCCGCAAAGGTAACTGAGCGCAATATGCGCGTTTTTCACAATCAGCTGAAAATGCTTGGATTTTCGTTTGATTACTCGCGTGAAATCTATACGTCAGATCCTGCATACTATCGTTGGACGCAGTGGATTTTCCTGAAACTTTTCGAAAAAGGCCTTGCATATAAAGCGGAGCTTCCTATCAATTTCTGTCCTTCCTGCAAGGTTGGTCTTGCGAATGAGGAAGTCGTTGACGGCAACTGCGAACGCTGCGGTTCGCCCGTTGTGCGAAAGGTTCGTTCTCAGTGGATGCTGCGCATAACGGAATATGCAGACAGGCTGATTGACGACCTTGATACCGTTGATTTTATCGACAGAGTGAAATCATCGCAAAAAAACTGGATCGGCCGCAGCATCGGTGCGGAAGTAACTTTCAAAATTGAAGGGTATCCCGAAGGACTGCGCATATTCACCACTCGCCCGGATACGCTGTTCGGTGCAACATACATGGTAGTTGCACCCGAGCATCCGATCGTGAACGCAATGGCTGATAAGATTACAAATATGGAGGCCGTTAACGCTTATCGTGAACAGGCGGCGCACAAGAGCGATTTCGAGCGCAGCGAGCTTGCAAAGGAAAAAACAGGCGTGCCGCTTGAAGGCATCACTGCAATTAACCCTGCAACGGGCGATCCGATTCCCGTATGGATTTCGGATTATGTCCTCATGGGTTACGGAACGGGCGCAATTATGGCTGTCCCCGCACACGACACGAGGGATTATGCCTTTGCAAAGAAGATGGGACTGCCGATAGTTGAAGTTGTGTCGGGCGGAAACATTGAAAATGAGGCATTTACGGACTGCGAAAACGGTATCTTAGTAAATTCCGGCTTCCTGAACGGAATGCAGGTTGCGGACGCAAAGAACGCAATGATTCATTGGCTTGAAGAAGAGGGCATCGGAAAGAAAAAGACGAATTTCAAGCTCCGCGATTGGCTGTTCAGCCGTCAGCGTTACTGGGGAGAACCGATACCCCTGGTTCACTGCGATCATTGCGGTTGGGTTCCCGTGCCGGAGGAGGAACTTCCGCTCAAATTGCCTGAACTTGATGACTTCCGTCCGGCTGAAGACGGTTCATCCGCGCTTGCAAGGGCGACAGAGTGGATCCATACCACCTGCCCGAAATGCGGTGCACCTGCTGAACGCGAGATAGACACAATGCCCAATTGGGCGGGTTCGAGTTGGTATTATATACGTTATTGCGATCCGCATAACGATACCGCAATCGCGGATAAAGCAAAGCTCGATTACTGGCTGCCCGTGGATTGGTACAACGGCGGAATGGAGCATACAACGCTGCATCTGCTGTACTCAAGATTCTGGCATAAATTCCTGTATGATATCGGCGTTGTAAGCTGCCCGGAACCTTATATGAAGCGCACCAGCCACGGAATGATTCTTGCCGAGGACGGAAGAAAAATGAGCAAATCTTTCGGCAATGTTATCAATCCCGATGACCTTGTGAATGAATACGGTGCAGATACCGTGCGCATGTATGAGATGTTCATAGGCGCATTTGACCAAACGATTCCGTGGAGCACGGCGGGTGTTAAGGGCTGCCGCAGATTCCTTGAGCGTGTGTGGCGTTTGCAGGATATGCTCACGGAAGGCGAGGGCATTCGCAGGGAGCTTGCTCCGGCAGTCCACGGCTGCATCAAAAAGGTAAGTGAAGATTACGAACGTATGAAGTTCAACACCGCGATTGCGGCGATGATGAGCCTTGTAAACGATATTTACGCAAAGGGCGATGTCACTCGTGATGAGCTGCACACACTGCTTGTGTTGATGAATCCCGTTGCGCCGCATATCACGGAGGAAATGAACAGCGTCATCGGATTCGACAAGCCGATTTATGAAACTGAGTGGCCGAAGTTCGATGAGGCAGCTCTCGTAAAGGATGAAATGGAAATTGCTGTTCAGATCAACGGCAAGGTTCGTGCAAAGATGAGCATACCTGTCGGCATGGAAACGGAAGCTTTGCGCAAACTTGTGCTTGAAAATGAAGAAGTTCTGCCGTGGGTCGAGGGCAAGAATATTGTGAAATTCATTGCCGTTCGCAACATCGTGAACATCGTTGTAAAATAATTAATCAGGAGGCAGCGTACATGAACGAAAATGCTGAAAACACCTGCGCAACGGCTGCATCGCGCGAAGCAATGGAAAAAGTTTGCCGGTTTTTGAAGGATACAGGGACATACTACCTTGCAACATCGGACGGCGAGCAGCCGAGAGTACGTCCGTTCGGCACGATTCATATCTTTGACGGCAAACTGTATATTCAAACGGGCAGAGCGAAGGATGTTTCAAAACAGCTTGCAGCGAATCCCAAGTTTGAACTTTGTGCGTTTAAAGCAGAAACGGGTGAATGGCTCAGGCTGAGCGGGGAACTTGTTGAAGATAACAGGGTTGAAGCACGCAGGTCAATGCTGGATGCTTATCCGTCGCTTCGTGCAATGTACGATGAAAACGACGGAAACACACAGGCTCTTTACATCAAAAATGCAAAGGCAGTGTTCAGCTCGTTCACAAACGAACCGTTGAAAGTCGAATTCTGATTTGAAACATATTGCGATGAAATTGTTTCACAAGGCTGAAAACTGTTGATTGATTAAAAGCCCGCCGCACGGAATAACATTGACTGCGGCGGGCTTTTGCATAATTGCTTGAATCTGAAAGAAGCATACGGTTTTAACCCTAAAGTCGAACAGCGATAATTCAGCTTTCGGGGATATATTCAAGCCCGGTCCAAAGCTTAAAAGCCAGTTTCCCCTGATGAAAGAGCATTCGCTCTCCGCCGAAGGCGGTCAAGCCTAAGTGTACGGCATCCTGCACGAGCTTTGTGCCGTTTGTTCGATAGACCATGTCTGCAATAATGCAAGAGGGCTTAAGACAATTCAAAAATGAGGTCTCTTCATAATCGGAACAGCCGCTGTTCATGCTATGCATACCGATAGGAGTTGCGTTAATCAGAATGTCGGCAGAAGAAAGAAGACGGGATTCTGTTTCAGCATGTTTAATTGCGGAAAGCATGTCAATTCCGTTCTTCTTATCACGGGTAACGAATCTGATTTCGGCTCCGGCACGAAGAAGCGCAGAGGCTGCGCCGTTTGCCGCGCCGCCGTGTCCGAGAATGACAACTTGCGCACCGCTCAGCCCGGCTCCGGTTTCCCTGAGCGCGTTTATCAAACCGTCGCCGTCGGTATTGTGTCCGATTAAGGTGCTTCCGTTATTGCTTATTGTAACGATGTTTACCGAGCCGCATTCGGCGGCAGTTTCATCAATCCCGTCAAGCAGCGGGATAATTGCCTTTTTATGCGGCATTGTAACGGCAAATCCGCTCAGTGAACGCTCAGACACGATTGAGCGTATGCGGCATAATTCCGATTCTGCTACGCGGATTTTCAAAAAAACGGCATTGATGCCGAATTGTTCGAACATGGGCGCGTATATTTCCGGGGAACGACTGTGTTCAATCGGATCTCCTATGACGGCATAGACCGCCGTACCGTGCTCGGCAGCTTCCGGCAGAGCTCGGCATGTATTCGGGTGCAGTTTGTTCAAGTTCTTTTTCATGCTTTTGATTATACCATAACGCATCGAATTGTGCTATAATGTTGCTAACAATACGAAAGGCGCAAAAAAATGAAACTTGTTGTTATTAACGGTCCGAACCTGAATTTGACAGGGATGCGCTCTCCGAATGTATACGGAACGGATACACTTGAGACGATTACGGAAGAACTGAATGGCTATGTCATATCCTGCGGTTCGGAACTTGCAGCGTTCCAATCCAATCACGAGGGTGATATCATCGATGCAATACATGCCGCAATGAACGAGTTTGACGGAATCATAATCAATCCGGGAGCATACACGCATTATTCATATGCAATCCGCGACGCAATAGAGGCGGTCGGACTGCCGACTGTGGAGGTTCATTTGAGCGATATTCATGCTCGTGAGCCTTTTCGTGCCGTCAGCGTTATTGAACCTGTCTGCATTGCGCAGATATGCGGAATGGGAAAGCAGGGCTATATCGAAGCGGCAAAACTTCTGCTTTCAAGGGCAATGAACTGAAATTCGGGCCTGAACAGCACAAATACCAATTTGTATTCACCGTTTTAGGAATATAAAAAAAGAAAGGCAACGACTTGCAGCTGCCTTTCTTTTTGTGTTCAATGTACGCAAATCAAATTCGACAAATCAGGCCCAGTCGGCGGGGACAAACAGACGCGTGTAGTCGCGCACGGCGTATCTGTCGGTCATGCAGGCGATATAATCCGCTGCAATGCGGTCGGGGCCGTCCTCATCAATATACTTTGTGAACTCCGGCGGCAGCTCGCTGACATGTTTGAGATAATGATAATACAGCCGTTCGATAACACCTTCCGCCTTGCCTTCCTCGGCTTTTGCGGCGGAATCATGATACAGGTTATCAAAAAGAAATTGGCGGAGCTTCTCAAATTCGGAGCTGATTTCGCCGCTCATTTCAACATGATTCTTGCCGCTGCTTGTTTGAAGAATGTCAAGAACGAGGGTGTTTATCCGTTCGCCGTGGGTTGCGCCTATGGCTTCAATACAGCTTTTGGGAAGAATATCGTTTGACAGGAGTCCTGCGCGAACGGCATCGTCTATATCGTGATTAACATAGGCAATTCTGTCGGCAAGGCTCACAACAACACCTTCAAGCGTTGAAGGATGCCCGCTCTTTTTATGATTCAGAATCCCGTCGCGAACTTCAAAAGTCAAGTTGAGTCCTTTGCCGTTTTCAAGCTTTTCAACGATGCGAAGACTTTGCTTATTGTGTTCAAAGCCGCCGGGAACGATTCTGTTCAAGACGCTTTCGCCGGAATGGCCGAAAGGCGTATGCCCGAGGTCGTGCCCCATGGCTATGGCTTCGGTCAAATCCTCATTGAGCAGAAGTCCGCGGGCAATCGTTCGGGCGATTTGAGCAACCTCCAATGTGTGCGTAAGCCGCGTTCTGTAATGGTCACCGATGGGTGAAAGGAACACCTGCGTTTTATGCTTAAGGCGGCGGAAACTCTTGCAATGAATTATCCTGTCGCGATCACGTACAAATGCGGTGCGAACAGGGCAGGGGTCAATGGGATATTCCCGACCGCGTGTTTCTGCACTCAAGGCTGCATAGGGCGAAAGCGTTTGACGTTCCCGCTCTTCAATTATACGTCTGTAGTCCGGCATTGCTTCCTCCTAACCAAAAAACGAACCCGTTAAGTGTGTATGCAATTCGAATCAGATAACACGGAAAATACGCCTGAACAGATCCTTTTTAGGAAGGAATTCAAGGTCACTGTTGCTGAACGGACGAAGCAGGATCATAAGTCCTCCGTATACTGCCACGCCGACGCAGAGCGAGGCAAGCGTTGCAAGCGTCGGATGTCCGAGCTTTGAACCGAGAGTGTACACAGCGAAGACGGCGAAGCCCATGACAATGCTTGAAAACAGGGGCTTTGCGAATGTATCCGTATAGCTTATGTTCATTCGTGTTTTGCGTATTACGTAAACAGTATCGGCAATTCCTGCAACCGCATAGCAGAGCACGGTGGACAATGCAGCCCCGAGAATGCCCATGCTTGTGAATTGCATAAGAACCAACATGCTGACCACTTTAACAATGCCGCCGAGAGCAAGGAAATAGACCGGAACGCGCGGCTTGCCGAGACCCTGTATTATGCCGGTGAGAGTTTGAACAAGTGAAAGGAAAAGAACCCCGACGGCAGCGATATACATAACCTGCTGAGCCTGGATGAACCTGTCCTGATTGTTGCGGACAGCCGAATAAAGCAAGGACATTATCGGACCGCCGAGAATGAACAGTCCTGCTGCGCACGGTGCACCGATAAACATGGCAAGCTTGATGCCCGTTCTGCTTGCGGCGTTAACAATGCGCTTTTCCTTGCGCGTAACGGCTTGGGAGATTGCGGGAACGAGGCTCATTGAAAGCGAAAGTGTCAACACGGCCGGCATGTTGATAAGCGGAGTGACGTAGCTGCGGAGAACAGTGTATGCAACACGCGCATTTTCGTTTGCGATTTCTTCCGCAATACCCATTGCAATATCGTGCTTTTCAAGAAAATTGATAATGAACACGGAGTCGGCAATTCCCGTAACAGGCATTATTGATGCGCCGATGGTTATCGGAATTGCAATTGCGAGCAAACGCTTGATGATTGAGCCGCGAAGCCCGCTTTTTGCGCCTTTTGTTGAAACGCAGACGGGAAGAGAGCGATTGCGAATGCGAGCATCATAATAAAACTTGATGACAGCAAGCGCAACAAGCTCTGAAACGCTGACGCCTATCAATGCTCCCATTGCCGCCAACTCAGGGGCATCGGGGCGTGTTTTGACGAATAAAAACGCAAGGCCGAACCCGAATATGAGTTTGATGAGCTGCTCAACAATCTGGCTGATTGCCGTTCCGGTCATGCACTGCATTCCCTGCAGATACCCTCGGTAAGCACACATGACGGAAACAAAGAGCAGCGCAGGCGACAATGCCATAAGGGAATACCTTGCCGGTGCTGCACCGGAAAGGTTTGCGATCGGTGATGAAAGAACAAACAGAAGAACGGCAGTGACAATTCCGATGACAAAAAGCAAGCGCAACGCTGCACGGAATACACGTTTTGCTCCGACGATATCGCCCAGTGCTATTCGTTCGGAAACAAGCTTGGAAATTGCTGTCGGAAGTCCCGCAGAGGATATGACGAGCAGCCAGGAATAATAAGGGTAAGCAACCTCGTAATATGCCATGCCGCTTTCGCCGACAATGTTTGCAAGCGGAATTCTGTACACCGCCCCAATGATTTTGACCAAAAGCCCCGCAATGCCGAGAATTGCAGCTCCCTGCACGAAACCGGCATTTACTGCGGATTTAGTTTGTTTTTTCATGTTAAAAATCCTTTAACCAGCATCAACCGTCCCAAAGGCGGCTGTTGATAAAAATATTATAGCACAAAACGGTGCAATATGCCAACACTCCGCGGCAAAGGTCTTAAAATGCTTACACAGGCTTTACAAACATCAGCGATGCTTCTTTACGCCTGAACGCTTATCGGATGTTTTAACCGTTTTTTTGCCTTGAACACCTCTGTTCGACCCATTGCTGCGGCTCTGTTCAACGGAACCGAAACGGGTATTCTGCCGCGCATCTTTTCGTTTGCCTGCCGAATGTTCCGTCGCTCCATAATGCGAACGGTGATTGCTTTTTGTCACAGAGGAAGAGCCTCCGCTGTGTGCCGGGCCTTGATGCACATCCGGCACGAGACAGTTCCTGCCGCTGCCGATGAGATCATCCCTGTCTGCAAGCCTGAGAGCTTTTCGGACGAGAGGCCGATTCTTTGGAATGAAGAACTGCATGAGGGCGCGCTGCATTGCTTTTTCCTCGGGCGAAACGGGAACATAAACCGGCTTCATTGTTCGCGGGTCAAGTCCCGTATAGAACATGCAGGTGGAAAGAGTGCCGGGAGTGGGATAAAAATCCTGAACCTGCTCCGGACGCTGCCCGCTCGCCTTCAGGTATTCTGCAAGTGCGATTGCAGAGTTCAAAGTGCTGCCCGGATGGCTTGACATGAAGTACGGAACAATGTATTGGTTCATTCCGAGAGCATCATTAAGCTGCTTATATCTTCGAACAAAGCGTTGGTACAGTTCACCGCCGGGCTTGCCCATCATCTCAAGCACGTGATCATCGATATGCTCGGGCGCAACCTTAAGTTGTCCGCTTATATGGTATTTAATAAGTTCCTTAAAAAATGTTTCATCTTTATCGTACATCAGGTAATCGTAACGAATACCTGAACGGATGAACACACGCTTCACACCATCCAGTCTGCGGAGCTTGCGCAGAAGTTCAACGTAATCCGTATGGCTGACTTCTACGTTTTTGCAAGGTGAATATCCCAAACAGGTTCGGTCTTTACATACACCCTTCGTAAGCTGTTTTTTACATGCAGGCTGACGAAAATTCGCCGTTGGCCCTCCGACATCGTGAATATAGCCCTTGAATTCGGGCATTTTGGTCATAAGCTTGGCTTCGGCAATCAGCGATTCGTGGCTTCGGGATTGAATGACGCGTCCCTGATGGAAAGTAAGCGCACAAAACGCACATTGGCCGTAGCAGCCGCGGCAGCTGACAAGGGAAAAGCGAACCTCATCCAAAGCGGGAATATGCTCGGTGTAGGAGGGATGGGGAAGGCGTGTATAAGGAAGATCGTAAACAGCATCCAACTCGTTGCGTGAAAGCGGCATGGCGGGTGAGTTTACAACAACAAATCCGCTCCCGTGCGGCTGAACAAGCGTTGCGCCGCTTATCGCATCCTGTTCACGGTATTGCGTCATAAACGCAGCACAGTAAGCTTTTTTGTCGTTTGATACTTTTTCAAAGCTGTCAATAAGCGCGTACTCATACACGCGCGAGAGGTTATCCGCCCAATATGCAGTTCCCTTAACATAGGTAATATCCCGTGCAGCAATGCCGCCGTCCAAAGCCTCCGCAATGTCGATAATCTGGCGTTCACCCATGCCGTAAATCAACAAATCCGCACCTGAGGATACAAGAACGGAAGGTAAAACACGGTTGTCCCAATAATCGTAATGAGCAAAGCGGCGGAGGCTCGCTTCAATGCCGCCGATAACGATAGGAATATCTCTGTAGATATTACGGATACATTTACAGTAAACATTAACGGCACGATCGGGTCGCTTCCCGCGCTTGCCGCCGGGCGTGTAGGCGTCTTCGCTTCGCGGTTTCTTTGCACTCGTGTAATGATTCACCATGGAATCCATGTTCCCGGAATTCACAAGAAAGCCAAGCCTGGGTTTGCCGAAAACTTTGAACGATTCAGCACTTTTCCAATTGGGCTGGGCAATTATTCCGACAGAATAACCGTGTGAAAGGAGAACTCTTCCGATTATCGCTGTTCCGAACGACGGATGATCAATGTAAGCATCCCCCGTAACAAGAACAAAGTCGGGAACATCCTTTCCGACCTGCTCAAAAAGCTCCGCTTTGGACATCGGAAGCGGCTGTTTTTTATCACATTCGCTTCTTTCGGAAAATCTGTCATAGGAGTTGTCCGAATTATAAATTTTATATGAGCTGCAAAAACTTTTGTCGGCATATGCAGCATCGGCGCGGTTCTCATTGCGCTTCTGATTGCTGCTTCGTTTTCCGCGAGGAATGTTTCGGTTGATACCGGCAACGGTTTTATTCTCCGTTTTTTGATCTATCGGCTGCATTTTTGCTCCTTTTATCCCATTGCGCTCTTAGCTTGCGGATGAAACCCGCTCTACGGCGGTGGGTTTGTGAACATATTATAAAGGAAACGCGAATAAAGCGCAAGAAGAACGCACCAAAGCTCCGAACGGTTATGATTTACCCTGCCCGACGGCATACAGTGCGGGATGCATGGGGTACTCGGTCTTATCGATCGGAACCCTGCGAATTATTTCACCATCCAGAGAGTAAACACGATAGCTTTGATATGTGCTGCCTGCAATGGCCTTCCTTTTCAGAACACATTCGCCGGGTTCAAGTGCTGAATCAAGAACGAACTGAGGTTCGGAAGGAGGAGTTGAAGATGTAAGTTCCGAAACGGTGTCCACTCTGTCGAAATCCGACGGAAAAGGACAGCCGTATATTTCACAGCACAAAGTTTTTTGCGATTCATCAACCCACATAAAAACGTAAATATCGGAATCGGTGTTGTTGCGGAAAACAAAGTCCTTGTCTTTGCCGCTCAGTGCTGCATCCAACCCGCCGCCGATATAACGCACCTTGCGCGTGTGCCCGCTTCTTGCAATGATTTCAAGATCGCTGCGCAGAACTGCATTGTACAGCGTTGTGCTGATTTGGCAGATTCCACCGCCGTACTCCTGCCGTGTTTCAGCCCCTCCGTTTGCAAATGCGGTTGCGGGCAGCCAACCGTTTTCCCTGCTTCGCACTCCGAGAGAATCGTTGCACGAGAAGGTTTGCCCGGCAGGAACAATGCTTCCGTCAATAAGAAGTGCGCCCTTTGCGATATTATGAACGCGATTCTCGGAACATAAGGAACCGGCGGCAAAAGATGTTGAAAAGCTTGCCCGCAGTTCAGGCATTTCGGGTATTTTATCGGTGCATAAAACCGTATGTAAAGGCAGTGAGAAACGGGTTTCACCGCTGCATATTTGTTTGACGGCGGCATCACGGTCGATTTGACAGCCGTTGACGGGTGCCGTAAGGCAGAAACGTGCATTCTTTTTCAACACGGGCAGCTCAGAACAGCCTGCGGCGGAGTGAGTCAGGATTTGTGCGGGAACCGGTGTTTTCTCTGCAATTTTTGCGACCGAATCAATACTGTTTCGGAGCTTTATGTCGTCAACGGGTTCGATTGCAGTAGTATACTGTCCCGCCCCGCACTCAAGTGCTTTTGACATAACGGCCTCCAAATCGTCTTTCAACGTCAGATCCGTTCCGTTGATGATACAGATTGAACTGTCGTTTTGCTGAAATTCAATTTCTATGTGATATTCGGATTTTGCTCGTTCGAGCTTGGGAGAGAGCAGGGTGCGCACGGCGTCTTTTGTCATGTTCGAAACGTCGATAGAATCAATATATGTTCCGCTTGAGAATAACGCCGTCTCGAAAGTCGGATCATTGCCGGGAATAATCGTATCTGCATTTGCTCCCTGCGTGATGTCATCGGAATTTTGACCGCTGCAACAGGAAAAAACAAGCAGGAATAAGAGCGCCGCCGTGCTGAGCAAAATTGCGGCACAGGCCTTTATTGCGGGGAAACGTTCATCCATGAAAAATTATTGCCTCCGAAAGTACACATTTTTGTTATTAGGTTGTTCCATTTCGGCTCAAAATATGATATAATTGAGCGATGAAGGAACAGAACGAGATTTCAACGGAATATATGCTCGATGCACTGGATGAAGCCCGCACTGCCGCGGCGGCGGGGGAAGTTCCTGTAGGTGCATGCGTTGTTTGCGGCGGAGAAATCATATCCCGCGCACACAACCTTGTTGAAACACGCAGCGATGCATCCGCGCATGCAGAATTGCTTGCGCTCAGCGCAGCAGCAAAAAAACTTGGCACTCGCCGCCTGAACGACTGCATACTTTACGTTACGCTTGAACCCTGCGCAATGTGCATGGGTGCGATAATGAATTTTCGCATTGCGGCGGTTGTCTTCGGTGCGTTTGACCCCGAGGCCGGATGCTGTGTTTCAAGGTGCGAACTGTCGTGCGGGATGACGAATATCAATATTCCGTACGTTGGAGGCATTCGAGAAGAAGAGTGCCGAAATTTACTGACAGCTTTTTTCAGGAATAAGCGTTGAAAATCGAATGCTTCCGAATCGGGAACATGATGAACGGCATTGTGTCCGCCGACGAAAACTGATTTGTTTTGGCGGAAAACCATCACTGCATTATCAATGAAACAAATGCGGATCATCCGCATTTGAATAAAAAACGGAGGAAATCCATGAAGAAAACCTTGACAAAGCTTGTCGCGATGCTTATGGTCGCGGCAATGGCGTTTTCTTTCGTCGGCTTCATGCCGAGGGAGGCAAACGCAGCTCCGGTGAGCATACTTGAAAATGACTCGCCGGCACGCAAGCGCAGCAGCGAACCTGCCGCCGAACCCGATGAGATCGTTCCGATCATCGTAAAGCTGAAGGATGCACCGGTTCTTGCAAAGACCGATGTATCGAATGAGCGTTCCGCAGAAATGTCAAAAGCGCTTGCTGCAAAGCAGGACAAGCTTTTTGCGGCAATCAACAAGAAGCTCGTTAAGGGCGGAAATCTCGAAATTTCATATCACTACACGCTTCTGTTCAACGGTTTTTCGTTCCGCGGAGAGTATCGTCTCATTGAAGAGATTAAAAAGCTCAACGGCGTTGAGGATTGTTATCGCGCAGCCGAATATGAGCTTCCCGAGGACGCAAAGCCCGACGGAAACCCCACAAAGCTCAGCACTTCCGTGGGCTTCATAAACGCGGATGACATGTGGGCCTTGGGCTATACCGGACAGGGACAGACGATCGCGGTTATTGACACCGGAATCAAAGTTAATCACACGAATTTTGCAACCGCACCGCAGGATCCGCATTTCGATGCGGCAGGAATTCAAAGCGTGCTCAACCGCTACGATCTCTGCGCGGAGGAACGCTATAACGGCACTTTGACCGGCGCAACGCTGTACCACAGCGCAAAGCTTCCGTTCACATTTAACTATTATGCCGGCAATACGGATGTAAGTCACGCAAATGCAGGCAGTGATCACGGCACGCATGTAAGTTCAATTGCTGCCGGCTGCGACAGTTCGTCACGCGGTGTTGCATATAATGCACAGATCATATCCATGCAGGTTTTCCAGAACGGCGGCGCGGCATGGACCGAGATCCTTGCGGCACTTGAAGACTGCGCTTGGCTCGAAGTTGATGCACTCAATATGAGTCTCGGCTCGGACAACGGCTTCACTCAGGGTGAGGCAGATATGGAAGAAGTTTTTGCTCTTCTTACCGCACACGGCGTGAATTGCGCAGTTGCGGCGGGCAACAGCGGTACTGCGGGTTCGGGCAATAATTACGGCAGCAAACAGCCCACATTCAACATGGACAACGGCGTTGTTGCAAGCCCCAGCACCCTCGGCGGTTCTCTTTCCGTTGCGGCAAGCAGCAACAGCTCTTCGGCGACTCCCACAAGCTACAGCTCTTGGGGCACAACGGCCGACCTCAGCATCAAACCTGAAATCATGGCTCCCGGCGACAACATTCGTGCGGCAACGGATTCTCAGTACTCCTACAGCAACTACGGCACAAAGAGCGGCACGAGCATGGCCTCTCCGCATATTGCGGGCAGCATGGTTCTTGTCAATCAGTACGTCAACACAGCGTTCCCGTCCCTTTCCGAACAGGCACGCATGGAGATGGTAAACACCCTGCTTATGAGCACTGCCGTTCCCAGCAAGTCCGGAAACACTCCGTATTCTCCCCGTTGGCAGGGCGCAGGTCAGGCAAATCTTACTGCTGCAATCAACACAAAGGCTTATATTGAGGTTGAAGGCAGTCTCCGTCCGAAAATCGAACTCGGTGACGACGACAATCGTACCGGTATTTTCAATTTCAGCTTTGGCATTGTAAACTTCGGGAGCACTGCAAAGACCTATACTCCCACAGTTTATGTTCTGACTGAAAACACCGGCACGGTATCCATCGGAGGACAGTCATATTACACTATGGCGGGCTCTGCTTCGAACATCACTAACAACGTGAATGTTACTGTTCCTCAGTCCGTGACCGTTCCCGCGAACGGCAGAACAACAGTGAACGTTACCGTTAATGTAAGCGGTTATGCCGCAACGCTGAACGAAAAGTTCCCCAACGGTGCATATATAGAGGGCTTTGTTACTCTTGCAGGCGATGTGAACCTTTCGGTTCCCTATCTCGGATTCTACGGCGATTGGGAAAAGGCAAGCGTTCTTGACAGAGATTTCTATTATGACCAATATCTCGGAAACGGCGATCCTATTCCCGCTGAATGGGGCATCAACACCGCCGGTTCTTCCATCGGCGGCGAAAACTATATCGCATTCGGTGAAAATCCTTTTACCGACACTGAAAACTTCCTGTTTGACCGCGCAAGCATAAGCCCCAACGGCGACGGCAAGATGGATGCGGTTGACACGGCATACAACTATCTGCTCCGCAACTGCGAATACTTTGAGTATTCAATCGTGAACGCACAGACAAACGAAGAGTATTACAACCTTCAGGTGCCGTGGGCACGCAAGTGCAGTGCAAAGAGCTGGTATACTGATATCGAACCTCTCGGAACGTACGAAGAAGAGCTTCCGGATTGGGACGGCAGCAACCTGCCCAACGGAACGACCGTAAAACTCAGGATGACAGCTTACATGCATTCCTATGATGAATTCAACCCTTCCGCAAATGAATGCGCTTATTGGGAAATCCCGATAACCGTTGATACACAGGAACCCGAAGTTGTTTACTGGAACATGCAGAACGGTCAGCTTATGCTGTACGTAAGCGATAATCATTACGTATCCTATGTCGGCATCTATTCAGACAGTGCCTGCACAAACCTTATCACCTCTGCTGCCGTTGAAGAAACGACACGCGGAGCACTCACCATGCTTGAGTTTGACATCGGCAATCGCACAACGGTTTATGCAAAGGTGGGCGACTATGCATACAACATCAGCACTGCACAGATTACCGAAGGTGAAGGCGGTTCCCTTGAACCCGTCGAGCTTCAGGGAATAAGCTTTGCGGAACAGGAAATTGAAACTTATCAGGGTTTCGGCGCTGCACTTAACATCGTTCGTGAACCCGCAAATGCAAATAACTATGAAGTTGTTTGGACAAGCGCGAACGAAAACATTGCAACCGTCCGCGGCGGCATGACAAAAGCAACCGTAACCGGCGTTGCAGAAGGCACAACAACCGTTACCGCAACTGCGACTGATAAGGACACGGGTGCGTCATTTACCGCAACGATTTCCGTAACCGTCAACTATTATCCGAACCTTAACGATGCACTTAACGTGCAGGGCGGCAATCTGAACTTTGTCTCGACCGGAACATATGCATGGCAGATTGATATGACGACTTTCAGTGCACGTCTTGCCGGCGCAAGCACCAACAGCGGCGTAGGCAACAGTCAGTCCGCCGTCACAATGGATACGGTTCACCTTTCCGCCGGTGATAAGCTCACTTTTGCATGGGCAGTCAGCAGCGAGGCGAATTATGATAAGCTCAAGTTCTATGTAAACGGCAACGTCGTTGAAAACATCTCCGGCGAAACCACAATATGGAACCGTTATGAGTACACTGCTCCTTCCGACGGCAACTACATATTCAAATGGTCCTACGAAAAGGACGGTTCCGTCAATAAGGGACAGGACAAAGGCTGGGTTGACGATATCTCCATTACGTACGTAAACCCGCCGTACACTCTCGGCGATGTTGACAACGACGGCAGAATAACCATTTCCGATGCGCTCATGACAATGCGTTATGCAATGGGAACGGCTGCGCTGACCGATACTCAGATCCTTGCGGCGGACTTTGACGGTAACGGCACGGTTTCAATCACCGATGCGACCATGATTCTTCGCGCAGCAATGATTGCCGATTGATTCGGACAAAATGCATTAAAGGTTAGATTCTGATTCTCTGCCAAAATTAATGCATGACACGCCTGCTCCTTTTGCACAGAGCGTGCATGGGGGGCAGGCATTTCGGTGCGTTTACATAAAATTTGTGAAAAAAAGGATTCACTGACGAAAAGAGACAGGACGATAATAACATGAAAATTGCACTTGCTTCTCAACCGACGCTTGATGATTCAATAGCACTGAATGTTAATCGTATTGAAAAGGCACTTGCCTCACTCCGAAAAAAAGTTGACCTTGTTGCATTCGGAGAAAGTTATCTTCAGGGCTTTAACAGCTTGAAATGGAATTTCGAAAGGGATAGAACAGTTGCTGTAAGCGTTGATTCACAGCCGATAAAGATGCTGCGGTACACGGCGAAGAAATACTCCGTTGCGGTTTCGTTCGGTTATTACGAGCTCTGCGATGAAGCGATTTACAGCTCGTATATGTTCATCGGAAAGAATGGAGAAATCGTAAACAATTTCCGTCGCGTTTCAAAAGGATGGAAGGAGTATGATATTACCGATGAGCACTATAAGGAGGGCGATGGTTTCAAAACCTTTACATATATGGGTAAACGAATCGCCCTTGCCGTTTGCGGGGACTTATGGTACGAGGAAAACATTGAACAGATAAACAAAGAAAAATTTGATTTTTTGCTTTATCCCGTATATGTAACATACAACACGGAAATGTGGCGCACAAAACTTGTTAATGAGTATGCCGAGCAGGCAAAAAAGATTCCGCGTCCCGTTTTCCTTGTGAACAGCATATGCGATGCTGACAATACGCGCGGCGGATGTTATGCTTTCCTTAACGGCAAAACCGTGTGTGAAGTGCCGATGGGACAGGATGGCTATCTGCTGGTGCGCGTGTGACGGGGGTACTGCCATAAATGGATGATTTTCAAATTTTACGCCCGCATCATGTGTTTTGCATTCTGAATTATCGGCAAAGCGGATACAGTGAAGAGTTTATTGATAATATGAACACTATAGTTCGTAAACTTAAACCTGATGCCGATATCAAAATTGTGCCGGCAAGTGATGCCGTTTGCAAGGCCTGCCCAAACCGCACCGAACCGCAGAATTCGGATGACGTGTGCTGCCGATGCGCCGAAAAGGTCAAAAGATATGACTCGGCGGCAATGAGTCTGTTGAAAGTTGAACCGGGCACGGTGCTGAAATGGGGAACACTATCCAAAAAAGCTCAATGCATTATGGCTGATGCACTGCTTTTTAAAACTGTATGCGGAGACTGTGAATGGCATGAAATTTGTCATTCGGCGCATTCGGATACTGCGATTGAGCCTAAATCGGTTTAAAACTGATTTGTGAAAAGAAAATTGAACTGAAAAACAGCCTGTTTTTATGAAAGGGACGGTCGGAGACAAATCCGGCTTGTCCTTGTTTTGTATTGAAAAGAATCGAACAGTTTAACGGTGCAGTGCCGAATCAGATATAAAAAGCGCACCGCACAACCTGATCTGCGGCTGTGCGGTGCGGCATGGGTTCATGAGCTGAGCCATATCAGAGCATAAGCCCGTGCTCAACTTGAAAAATATCAAAAAGAAACCGAATTATTTACGGATGCTTGCAGCACCTGCTTCGATTGCTTCTTCATTGAGGGGGATGAGTGCAGCTTTCTTCTCGCCCAGTTTATAGAGCAGTGCATCAAGAACACTCTTGGTCTGAACAGCCTTGGTTGCTTCAAGGTACGCACCGAGCATTGCCATGTTTGCAACTTTGGGGTTGTTGAGCTTGTCTGCAATTTCGTTGCAGGGCACATAGTAAACATCGATATCGGTGCGGGTTGCCTTTTTGTCGATGATGGAGCTGTTGATGAACAGCTTGCCGCCGGGAAGAACATTCTGCTCGAATTTGTCGAGAGAGGGGCGGTTCATCGCGATAACGCAGTCGCACTTGTTGATAACGGGGGACGCAACGGGTTCATCGGAAACAACAACGGAGCAGTTTGCGGTACCGCCGCGCATTTCAGGGCCGTAGGAGGGAAGCCAGCTGACATTTTTGCCCTCATACATGCCGGCATACGCAAGGAGCTGACCGATGAGCAAAACGCCCTGACCGCCGAAGCCTGCGAAAATATTAGTCCAAAGCATAACTTATACCTCCTTGGTGATGTCTTTCTTAACGCCGAGAGGATAATAGGGGATCATGTTCTTTTCGAGCCATTCCATAGATTCTACGGGACTCATACCCCAGTTTGTGGGGCAGTTGGACAGAACCTCTACAAGGCTGAAGCCCTTGCCTGCGAGCTGGCATTCAAAAGCGTTCTTGATAGCCTTCTTGGCGCGGACGATGTTAGCGGGGGAGTTGACGGCAACGCGCTCAATGTATGCGCTGCCTTCAATGGTTGCGAGCATTTCCGCAATGCGGATGGGGCTGCCGCAATGATCCTTATCACGGCCGTAGGGGCTGGTTGTGGTCTTTTGTCCGACAAGAGTCGTGGGAGCCATCTGACCGCCGGTCATGCCGTAAATTGCATTGTTGATGAAGATCGTGGTGATCTTTTCGCCGCGGTGTGCAGCGTGAACGATTTCAGCCGTGCCGATGGAAGCAAGGTCGCCGTCACCCTGATATGTGAAAACAACATTGTTGGGGTTGGTGCGCTTAACACCGGTTGCAGCGGCGGGCGCTCTTCCGTGTGCTGCCTCGATGGAGTCGAGATTGAAGTATTTATATCCGAATACTGCGCAGCCGACGGGAACGATTGCGATTGTGCGATCCTGAATGCCGAGCTCGTCAACAACTTCCGCAACGAGCCTGTGAACGATACCATGACCGCAGCCGGGGCAATAATGAAGCACCGCGTCGGTCAGGATAGGGGTTTTCTTAAATACGGTCTGCATAATTAAGCCTCCCTGGATTTCATGATATATTCTGCAATTTCTTCGGCTGTCGGCGTGTAGCTGCCGGGTTTGCCGTAGAATTCAACGGGCTTGGTGCCGTTTACGGTCAGCTTGACATCTTCAAGCATCTGACCTGCACTGATTTCAACAGCGATTGCTTTCTTTACGCTGTCCTGAGCCATTGCTTTCGCAAGCTGCTTCTCGGGGAAGGGCCATGCGGTGATCGGGCGGAACAGACCGACTTTAACGCCCTGCTTTGCGCAAAGACCGATTGCGGCTTTGCAAATGCGGGCAACGGTGCCGTATGCGCAAACGATAATTTCCGCACCTTCGGTGTTGTAAAGCTCAGCGCGGGATTCGTTTTCACGAATGTGCTGATACCTTGCCTGAAGCCTGTCGTTCAGCTCCTGAAGCTCTTCAACTTCAATGTAGAGAGAGTTGACGATTGCACGGGGACGATTGCTTGCGGGACTCCAACCGGTTGCTGCCCAGTCCTTTGCGGGAAGCTCGCGGGTTTCCTTCTTCTCGTGGAACTCAACGGGTTCCATGATCTGACCGATGATACCGTCGGCAAGAATCATAACGGGAGTGCGGTAGATGTCTGCAAGGTCGAATGCATCCTGCATGAGATCAACGGTTTCCTGAACGGAAGCGGGAGCGAGAACGATGGGATGGTAATCGCCGTGTCCGCCGCCGCGGGTTGCCTGGAAATAGTCGCCCTGGGAGGGCTGAATGGAACCCAAGCCGGGGCCTCCGCGAACCATGTTAACAACAACACAGGGAAGCTCTGCGCCTGCAAGATAGGTCATGCCTTCCTGCTTAAGGCTGATTCCGGGGCTGGAGGAGCTTGTCATGCACCTTGCACCGGCAGCTGCTGCGCCGTAGACCATGTTGATTGCAGCAACTTCGCTCTCTGCCTGGAGGAAGCAGCCGCCCACCTGAGGAAGGCGACGCGCCATGTATTCGGGAATATCGTTCTGGGGAGTGATGGGATAACCGAAGAAGTAGTGGCAGCCTGCCTGAATAGCAGCTTCTGCAACAGCTTCGCAGCCCTTCATCAATTTCTTTGCCATGTTCTTTTCCTCCTACTCTTTTTCAATGGTGATAACTGCATCGGGGCAGGTGCGTGCGCAGCTTGCGCAGGCAACACATGCTTCGGGGTCAGTCATCATTGCGGGGTGATAACCCTTTTCGTTGAGCTTTTGTTTTGCAAGCTCAAGAAGTTTCTTGGGACATGCACGCACACAGAGGCCGCAGCCCTTGCAGCGATTCTCATCAATGGTTAGTTTGACCATAAGTGAACCTCCTTGAATTTAAAGGACGGGGTGAGCCGTCATTCGGTTATGAATACTATTATAGCACTAATGTCATGAATGACAAATACCTGAACGCAATATATATTTTATTTTGGACGTTTTTATCGAAAAAAGAGCCTCTTTTTCGTGTGTGGGTTCCAAAACAAGGGAAAATACCCTGTTCGGCGACTCCGAGGTGCGCTTTTGAAGCAAAGACCGCCCTGCCGAAAAAACAACAAAAGCAGCAGGGCGGTACCGATGATGAAAATGCAGGAAGGAAAAAACCTGCAAAGGAACATTGCAAACGTTATCCATGCCGATAATACAGAGGCATGAACGGAAAACATGACAGAACCATGCTTAGAGCCTGTCTTGAGTCAAACCGACTTGGATGTTTGGATTAAGTCAGGCGTTGGGCGTAAGTGCGGCAAAGTCAGATCCGTAGCCTGCAACTGCCGAAAGACCATTTCCGGATGTGAGCAGCAGCGGACGAATCGTTGCAATGAAACTCTCCGGACTTAAGGGATCCTTTTCGTTGAGCCAGTACTCAAATGCGCTTGCAAGCATTCGGGAAAGAAACTTTGCGGAGTTTCGGGTACATCCGGGCGAACTTGCCGCAAGTGCTGCGCATATGTTCTCAAGCGTTGCCGTGAAATAATCATAAAAAGAATTCTGTCCGCGAATGAGCAGTGCATTTCGATAGAATGCTTTGCAGCCGTACATATAACGGCTCATGTCGGAAAGCAGATCCCAATCAGAAACATAATGCTTTTGGGATGCGGGCAGGATGAACTCGGTATAGAACACGTTGTTGACAAGGTCGAACTTGTCTTTATAGTGATAATAGAAACTTTTGCGGTTTATATGGCAGAGGTCGCAAATATCGTTCACGCGAATTGAGCGGAACGACTGAGTGGACATCAGCTGCTTGATTGCAGAAATCAGCTGCCGTCTTGTGTTGCCGGATATCGATCGTTCTGCGGACATTGGTTATTCTCCCTTCTCTTTTTATGGTTGTATTATACAGAATCCTTTCATAAAAAACATCAATTTCGGTTAAAAAAACTAAAATAGATTATATATCACAGTACGCTTAAAGAAAAGACCGCCTTGAGCGGCGGTCCTGTAAAAAATAACCGGAAAATTTGTGCATCGTTATTCAAGGTTAATGCAGCGGTTAAAATAATGCATTGCAATTTGGTTGCTGCTGAGCAAACGAGAGCATCAACCGACGTCGGAAGGCGAATTTTCCGAATGAATATTATCGCTTAACGGTTCGGTTTGAATTTGCTCGCCGCTTTGCGCTTTGTTTATGCGATTCTCGCGGCGGCGAGCCAAAACAAAACCTACGATGCCAAATATTATCATTGCGATGCTGATCCACTGCGAAGTTGACAGGCCAAGGAAAATTCCGCGGATCTCATCTGCGCGGAAATACTCAAGGCAGAAACGTTCAATGCCGTACAGAATGGCATAAAGGAACAGAACACTCCCTGCCTTCAACCGTTTGCGTGTGTATATGAGCAGAATAGCAAACACCAGGATATTACATGCGGATTCGACAAGCTGAATCGGAAAAACAGGAACACCGACAGGTGCACCGCCGATCGGATTGCGGTAGTATACGGAAATCGGAGTGTCAACTATGCGTCCGTAACAGCATCCGGCAAGGAAACAGCCGATTCGCCCAATGGCGTGTGCAAGCGGAATTGCGGGAACAATAACAGCCGCGTATTCATAGAAGCTGGCTTTTTTTGCGCGCAGATATATCCAACCGGAAAGCACGCCGACGATGAGCCCTCCGTAGAATACCAATCCGCCGCTTTTGAAAACACTGAAGCTGCCGTCAACAATGCTTCCCCAGATTTCACTGAGGGAATAAGTAACAAAAATGTAAAGCAGATATGAACCGGCAAGGCCGCATGTGAGCGTTATTATTGCAAGCGTCAGCAGCGCATCGGTGTCAAGTCCGGCTTTGTTTGTTCGATGGTATGCAATAAGAATGGCCGCAATGAATGCCAATGCCATCATCAATCCATAACTCGGAATACTCAGCCCGAAAAGGTTTATATAAGGATACATCTTTTGCCTCCAAAGATTTTTTGCTGTGCTGCGGCTTGTGCCTTTGACCGACAGAATCTGAAACGGACGCAGCATGACCGGTATTATCGGTTGAATTGCACTGCCGCTGCATTTGCACTATAATCTTATACTAATTTGTGCTTTGTGTCAATATGTCTGCATGGCGACATCCGACAGTTATGCTGAATGAAAACCGAACTCCTAAAAATATACCAAAACATTTTTGAACAATTTTGTATATTCGAGCATTTTCGGGCGAATTTTTGCCTCGAAAAAGGGGTTGAATGATATATAACGCTCGCGGAGGAGTTGGAAATTTGCCTTTAAAATGTCTGAAAGTAATCTCAAATATGCGATTATACTGCAATTACTGCGTGTTAGAAAGTTTGTCAACCCCTCACTTGTAATAGTCATCTTTTACCATGCACTTCACAAAATCA
>ERZ827440.302-NODE-302-length-73639-cov-25.081512_pt1 | contig 73639 bp, 79 predicted proteins | sample MGYA00519774_ERZ827440 | MGnify/ENA primary metagenome ERZ827440 (study PRJEB31778, sample SAMEA3449302) | human gut metagenome | biome: human gut; feature: human-associated habitat; material: faeces | place: United Kingdom | collected 2010/2012 ... | reverse complement strand
AATTTTCAAGGTCCTTAACCAGCCTTTCGGCCGGCCGCTCTTCTCTCGAGCGCTTAGCTATAATACCAAAGTGCAAGGCAAAAGTCAACACTTTTTTTCAAGTTTTTTCAAGTTCTTTCACACTCTGCCGAGCGTTTCTCCAAATCCTTTATTATTTATATACATTATATACAGAAGAGAAAAGCGCACGGTATTCGCCGTGCGCACCAATCAGAATTCCATTTTATCATATAAACAGGTTTGACTTTTCTTTGGAAAAAAATTTGAAAAACTTTTCCAGCCCTCTGCCAACTGCCGGTATTCTACCCGAAAGTCATACACGGTAAAGCCCCCGTCATTATAGGTAATCCACTTGGCGTCCGGCTCAAAACCGAAGCTGCGTGTGTTGCAGTAGGCCACTGCCGTGCCGCCGATCAGCAGCGCCGTGCACAGCAGAAGCAAAATGGGGGTTGGGTGTTTCTTCATAACGGCTCCTTATTTTTCATAATCCTGAATAACCCGGGCCAAGGCGGTGGCAAACAACCGAGCGGAATAGCAGGCTTCGTCCAGCGTGTTGCCGTCCGTGCCCACCTCCAGCAAAAAGGAATTGCGGGTCATATCCATATTGTACTTACGCTCGGAAAAGAGAATGGGGCGCATCAGTCCCGGGTACTGTTTCTCCACTTGCTGCTGCACTGCCAGGTCAAAGCGCAGATTATATTCCCAATCCGGAAAGTTCTTGACCCGATTGTATTCGCACCCGGCAATGATCATCATCCGAGCGGCCTTTTTTCCCTTGATCTTGGCGGTAGGCTTCACCTTGGTCTTATTATCGTATGTAATATCGTCCCGGTGCACATCAATGGTGATCTCTATGGACGGGTACTTCTCCAAATACCTCGCCACCGTCTTGCGGGAGTGGTCGTAGGCGCCGGAGTAGTCCTTGTCGTGGGTGGTGCGGTCGTGCACCACGCCGATCCCGCACTTTTCCAGATACGCGCAAAGTTCGTCCCCGACCCGCACCATATTTTGGGTACTGCTGTCGCTGCGCAGGTCGGTGGACTTGGTATAATAACCCGCGTCCAGGAGGGTGTAGCCCTCTGTGGTGTGGCTGTGATAGATCAGCACCGTCGGCTTGGCCGCGTTGGGCACGGACAGGGCCGCCTTCTGTTTAAGGAGTGCCTCTATGTCCGGACGATAAAACGAAGCGGGGATCTTGCTTTGAATTGCCAGCGAACCGAAAGACAAGATCGTCCCCCCGCCCTGGTAACTCTCCTCGCTGGTTTTGCCCACCTGCTTTTGGCTGCCGATCACTTTTTTCTCTTGCTGCATCAACTTAGCCACATCCGCCGGGGTCTCGGTAATGTGCGCATAAGGGTCGCTGTCCTTCCCTGAAATGGGGTGCATTGCCTGAGCCTCCCGGGTCGCGGTAGTCTTAGTATGCGTCGTTTGCGCCGATTTTATAGTAGAAAATTCTGTATTTATTTTGCTGCTGAAATAGGTGGGCGAAAACACCGCCGCCACCCGCTGACCCACTGCGCCGACGGCAGAGATCCGAGGTGCCGCGCTCACCAGCACCGCCGTGACCAATACCGCCGCCGCAATATTGCAAAAGAAGGCCGCCCGTTCTTTTTTCATATCCAGCTCCTTTGGCTTCGTCCTGCTTCTATTCTCATATAAGAATATGCACGCCGGCGCCGGATTATCCCACCAGCGTGTACAGATCCCGAGGCTGCAAGTGCCGCTGGAGGCACACATTGATGGACATACCCAGCAGCTTGGCCCCCCGGTTGATCAGCTGGTCGATCTCTCTGGGGGTCACATACATCTCCTCCGCCGTACCGCCCAACACCCGACTGCTGACCACCGTGGGAATACCCAGTGCCACTACCGGCACGCCCAGCACCCTGGCACTGATCTCCCGCCGATGATTGCCCACCCCGGAGCCGGGGGCAATGCCTGCATTAGACAGCTGCACCGTGGTGCCCAGCCGATCCGCCGACGATGCCGCCAGCGCATCCACCACAAGCACGCAGTCCGGGTGCACCGTGTGAACCATACCCGCCACCACCTCGGCGCTCTCCATACCGGTGTTGCCCAGCACACCGGTGGTAACGGTAGACACATCCGTCAGTGGTCCCAGCGCCCGGCGCAGTTCTCCGGCAATGTGACGGGTGGCCAGCACATAGCGGTTGGTCTCCGGCCCCAACGCATCCGCAGTGATGGCGGTGTTTCCCACCCCGGCAACCAATACCCCGGTGGGGTGATCCGGCAGCAGCCCCCGCAGCAAATCGGCGATCCGCTCCAGCCGCCCATCAAACAGCTGGGTCTCCTGCGCCATGGGCGACACCCGGTAGGTGATATACTTGCCCACCGGTTTGCCCAGGGCTTTTTCGCCTCGGGCGTCCAGCACTTCCACCACGGAAATACCATCCTGCTCCCGCACTTTTACGCCGGGCAGCACAGTTTTTTGCTGATTTTCATAGCTTTCCAGTGCCAAATCTGTGCGATTTTCCATATTTTTCACCTGATTTTTATAGTTTTTCAATAAAAGTATGTCCAAAAAGAAAAAAATACTTGCATTTTAGATTTGCGTGTGCTATGATGTTTAGGCATTAAAAAGAAAACGGGGCTATGCCCTTCTACCTAATCCACCGCTAAAGGAGTGAAAACCATGCCCAACATTAAGTCTGCTAAAAAGAGAGTCAAGGTCAACGCTGTGAAGGCCGCTAACAACAAGGCCCGCAACACCGCCCTCAAGACCGCCATCAAGAAGGCAAATGCCGCTATTGATGCCAACGCTGAGGACAAGACCCAGGCTGTGCAGTTTGCCTGCAAGAAGATCGACCAGGCCGCTGCCAAGAACCTGCTGCACAAGAACACCGCAGCCCGCAAAAAGAGCAATTTGGTCAGCAAACTGAACCGCGCATAAGCGCCGACACTCGGTTTCTATCGAATTTTCGCTTCCTGCATTTGCAGGGAGCGTTCTTTTTTTGTCACCGGCTGCGGCTTTTGCGAAAGTAGACATCTTTCTGCTGTTTTGGCGCTTGACTTTGCCGCCAAATCCATTTATAATAGAAACAGATTTTATAAGGGGGTTCATTATTATGAATTTCAAAACGATCCTGAAAGTCATTAGTGCCATCGTTGCCATTGCAGGCGTGGCCGTTGCCGTATATCTTGCGATCCAGAAGCTGACTGCTCCCAAAGAGGCAGAGTATTTCGACGACAGCGACTTCTTCGAGTGCGATAACGATCTGGAGATCGTAGAGACCGCCGCTGCAGACACCCAGGTGCAGGAAAAGGCAGAGCCGGCTGAGAAAAAGGCACCCGCCAAAAAGAGCGCACCTAAGAAAAAGGCACCTGCTAAAAAGGCTGCCAAATAAGCAAAATACAATGCAATGAGGGGATGGCTTTCGCCGTCCCCTAACTTTTTCTGGAGGTATTCTATGTATTCCTGCGGATTGGTGCTGGAGGGCGGCGGCAACCGTGCCATTTACACCAGCGGCGTGCTGGACGCCTTTATGGATCAGGGGATCACCTTCCCTTATGTTATCGGCGTGTCGGCGGGCAGCTGCAATGCTGTGTCTTACATCGGCAAATGCCGGGGTCGTCAACACGATATTTCCATCCAGTACAGCGGCGACAAACGCTTTATGAGCCTGGAAAACATGATAAAGAACGGCGAATTTTTAAACGGCGAGTGGTTGTTTGGGGAATTAAGCTACGATTTGTCCCCCTTGGACCAAGAGGCCTATGACCGGGCGAACACCACCTTGTGCGTGGTGGTCACCAACGCCCTCACCGGCAAGGCGGAATATATGTATCCCAAGGACTTCCACAAGCGGGGCTGCCCCATTCTGCGGGCCAGCTGCGCCCTGCCCGGCGCCACCAAGGGGGTTGTGCTGGGCAAAGACCGGTACTTTGACGGCGGAGTCACCGACTCCATTCCCCTGGCTCACGCCTACGAGGACGGGTGCCAAAAGGCAGTCGTGGTGCTCACGCAAGATCGAAATTATCAAAAGCAGCCTATGGGTCATGAGCGCCTGATTCGGCGTATATTCCGCAAATATCCGCTAATGACCCGGGCGATACTGAACCGGTATAAAATATACAACCGCCAACTGGAAACCGTGTGGGACGCCCAAAGCCGAGGCGATGCCTTTGTGATTGCACCGGACCATCCGCTGCACTGCCCCACCTTAGAGCGCAACACAGACAAGCTGGAGCAGATTTATCAAACCGGCTACCGCAATGCCATGGAGCAAATGGACGCGCTGAAGGCGTTTTTAGCCAAGCCGTCACCCTTTACGGAAATCAAATAAAAATGCCCGACAGACCGTTCTGTGGCCTGTCAGGCAATCAAATCCCCTGTATGCCAAGCGGCGTACAGGGGATTTTTGTTTTGTTATTTTGCTTTCACTGCGGCAGCTTGGGCAAAGCCGTCCTTGGCGTCACCCTGTGGCGTAATCTCTACCGTGTCGCCCTTTTGCAGCAGCAGCACCTGCATACAATCGGTGACCCGGATATAGTAATACACGCCGTCCACCTGCAAGTAATAAACGGTGTTGCCGTCGTTTACCGAGGACTTAATGTCCGTGATCTTGCCGGTGATTGTTTTGCTGTCTGTAGGCGCAGACGGCTTTGCAGACGGCTTTGCCGCACCGCCGGTCTGTTCTCCGCCGGCAGTGGCAATCTCCGCCTCGTCCTTTACATAATCCGCTGCGTCCACTGTCTTGGCGATCCAGCCCTTGTCCTTCATGGCGTTAATATAGTTCTCCACCGCCGTATTTAACGCCTTGGCGTCGCTGTTGGTATCAATCAGACCGGTGCCTACCACCGTCTTATCCTCCAAGCTGACTAACGCATAGCCCTTGACGGTGTTGCTGTCGCCGTACAGACTCATAAAGTAGGAGGGCTGACCCTCAATATCCAGCAAAATGGGGAATGTGGCTGCATAGCCAAAGTTCTGCACCGCATCCTGGGCAGACTCCATAGCAGAGGTTTCAATGGCACCGCCGTTTTGGTAATACCGCACCTCCTTGGTGCGCTGGTTGCACAGGATAAAGCCGAAGTTGGAGGTGTCCGTCTTAGAAGATGTGATGCCGGTGTACACCCACACATCATCGTCCATGGCAATATAGCCGTTGCCGCTGGAGGCCACGTTCACATCATTCTGGAAGATAATCGAGTTCCAAAAACCCTTCTTCAGCTTACCGTAATAGTTGTACTGCTCGATCAGCAGCTGGTCACTATACACCACATCAATCCAGTTCAGGCTCTTGTCCTTGCGCACGGTGTCAATAGGATAATACTTGCTTTCGCCGCTGAGCGCGTCCGTTACAATGGCGCCCTGCACATCCGTACCGCCAAACAGACCAATTTTCTTGGTCAGGGACGCCGTCACCCAATAGGGGTGACCGCTTTCGTCAATCTCAAAATTAGGGGTATCCAGCAGCTTGGTCGGGTACTGGAACCGCAGGTGACGAATCAACTTTTCATTAAAATACTCCGCCGGGGAATACTGGATACCGCTGCCGAACTGCTCCACACAGTTGACCACAGTAACCTTTTGGCTCACCACATCAATCAGAATATACGCGGGCAAGCCGTTTTTGGTATTGTTGACCCACTTGAATACATCCGCATATTGCAGGCTGGCCACACGGCAGGGCACGCCCCGGTAGTTGATCTGCGTGGTGGCGTCCGCAACCACATACTGGCTCTTGTACTGAGACAGAGAGCCCAACTGCTGGTCCGCCAGGGTCTTGGCCCGAGAGGCGTCGATCCGCGGCACCTCATCATAGCTGATATCGGAGAAATCCCGGTCAAAGTCGCTGTTCTGCACCGTCATTAGATCGCTGTAAGCGGAAGCACGGAAGATGGTGGCACCTACCAGGAAACCTACCAGCATCACCACAGCGATCACCGCCACAATGACCACCGGTATCAGGGTCTTTTTCTTCACATATTCCAGACGCTCTGCCTTCTTGTTGGCCCGGCACACCAGGAAAAAGGACCCGGCAAACACCGCCACCAACAAGATCAAAAACAGATACAGCTGGGTGTCGTGCACATTCAGTGCCGGCAGCATCATATAATAGGCAATGCCGCCCACCACTGCGGTGATCAGGGCACACAGCAGCAGCCGCAGGGGCATTTTGCCCGGTTTGACCACCGCCTGCACTTCATCTCGCTTGGGCCAGGCAAACTTGGACTTAAAATCATTCAGTACCTCGTCTGCATCATAATTATAATTTGGTATTTTTTCGCTCATTCTATTCTCCTTAATATAAGGGATACGCCCCTGAGGGTGCGTTCCACTTCATTATACAGGATAACCGCCGTCAAAGCAACATAAATCCGCAGTGAATTTATTCCAACCCGCACACCGTGACGATCGGCCTATGTTTATGCCGCCCCGAAAACAAAAAATTCCGCACCCGGAGGTGCGGAATTCCTTTGCTTTTTGTAAAATCGGAACAGGTGTTTACGCCCTGGTAACACCCTTTTTTTCCTGCATGTACTTTTCGCTGGCAGGTGCAGACCACTTCATGGTAACATCCACGGTGGCGTTCTTATCACGGATTACAGCGATGCAAGCGTGAGATACAACCACGTGAGCTTCCATCACATAATCGGCCTTGGTGATCTCCTTGGTCTTGGTGTTGATGGTCACGGTAGCGGTACCGCCGTAGTAATTCACCTTGCAGTTATCGGCAGTAGTGCCCTCGGACCAAGACAGTACGGTGATGCTGTCCACGGTGGAATCGATGGCGCCCAAAGACTGGAACATATGACCCTGTGCGTCCTTACCGGGTGCACTCATGTTTACATACTTGGGCTGCATCTGCAGGGTGATGGTGCCGTCGCCATTGTCCTTCACATTGGCAGTCACCAGATCATCAGCCACCAGGCGGCTGGTCTGCAGGGACTCACCCTTGCCGTCCCACTCGTCCGTATCCAGCTTAGGATCTCTGTTGGTGGAGGGAACCAGACCGTTCAAACCGGGCTTGTAAATGGGCTTTACGATACCGGGAACCATGCCATTGATGGTCTTGTTCACGCTGCCGTCAATGGCAATGTCATGTACATTCAGATCCTCTTCGCAAAGCATCTTGTAGTAGGTCTGCGTCTGACCTTTATCGTCCTTATACTGGGCGGTCAAGGTCTTGGTGTAGTCGTAAGCCTGTTTGTAATAATCGGCAACAGCGGCCACATCCTTAAACTCAACGCCGCCGTAAGTGCCGGCCTTGAATTCCTCAATAACGGGCTTATCATAATCCGCTTCACTGGTAGCAGCGTCTTTCTGACCCTTGGTCTTCCAGCTGCCGTCCTTCACCTCATTGATTGCCTGGATCGCGCCGTCGGTTACATAGTTGATCTTTGCACAACCGGCAAAGCAGCCAACGATCAGTGCAACTGCAAGCACCAAACCGAGGCCCTTGAATGCGTATTTCTTCATACGTATAGTTTCCCCTTTCAAAAGTCGAAATCCGTTTTACAAAAACGTACATATAAAATTTATATTAAATTTACCAAAAAGTCAAGCCCCATTTACAAAATTAGTGTTTAATTTTTCATATCGCCTGTATTTTTAACATATTTATTGCGATTTGCACGGCAGTGTGCTATACTTTTGTGTAGATGGGGGCATTTTTCGCCCCTGTTCATCAAGCGAAAATCAACAAGCGAGGTTTCAGATATGAGATGTAAAAATTGCGGAGCGGAGAACGATGACAGCCGCTATATCTGCGAAGTATGCGGTTCCCCCCTATATGATGAAAATGAGCTGAGCGCGCAAGCAGATCAGCAGCCTGCCGGCGCAACACCCGACGGCGCACCTGCACCTGCCCCCCGGCCGAACCCGGAGGAAGATAAAAAGTTGCAGCAAAAGAATAAGCAGAGCATGATCATCATCATCGTGTTATGCGTGGTACTCATTGCCGTGGTGGTGGGTATCATCATCGCCGTGGCCTCCGGCCATCACGACAAGGAAACCACCACGGCGCCGGACACCTCCGTCTCTGTCCCTGTTAGCGACGACCGGGACTATACCAATAACAATTATGTCACCGAGAAGCCGGCGGAAACCACCACCGAGAAGCCCACGGAGACCACCACGAAGAAAGAAACCACCACCAAAAAGCAGACGACCACTACCCAAGACAGCAGCGTGCGGGTAAATGTACGCACCCAGGGCGGCGGCAGCGTCACCGGAAGCGGCAAATACGAGGAGGGTGACAATGTGACCCTCACCGCCACCCCCAGAGACGGCTATGACTTTGACGGCTGGTATATGAACGGCGAACTGCAATCCACCGACTCCACTTATTCCTTTACCGTAGGCAGCAAGGATATGACCATCTCCGCCAAGTTTGTAGAGACGGCACCGGAGGTCATGCCCGGAGGTACGGACTGATGACCAAAGGCGATCTGGCTCGGCAAAACTTCAAGTCCGGCTATAATTGCAGCCAAGCGGTGGCTTTGGCGTTCCAAGATAAGATAGGTATGGACCCGGACACCATCGCCCGGCTCACCATAGGCTTTGGCGGCGGTATGGGTCGTATGCGTGAAGTGTGCGGCACCATCTCCGGCGTGACTTTTGTACTGTCTGCCCTCTACGGCGATCGGCCGAAAAGCGAGGTCTACGCCATGGTGCAGCAGGTGGCAAAGGGCTTTCAGGCGGAGACCGGCTCCCTGGTGTGCCGGGTGCTCCTGGGATTGGACCCGAATGTGAAACCCACGCCCCAGGCGGAACCCCGCACGGAGGGCTACTACAAAAAGCGTCCCTGCGCCGAATTATGTGCCCTGGCCGCCGACCTTTTAGAAGATTATTTAAAAAATATCGCCTAAAAGGCTTGCATTTTGCAATGCGATGTGCTATATTATTTGAGCAAAAGCGCAGTAGTGCTTTTGCATACGCGCTGGTAGCTCAGTTGGATAGAGTGTCTGGCTACGAACCAGAAGGTTGACTTGTGGATATTTTGTTAACAACTGAATAAGTTGATATATTTTTATTGGTATGCGCTGGTAGCTCAGCTGGATAGAGTGACTGGCTACGAACCAGTAGGTCGGGGGTTCGAGTCCCTTCCAGCGTACCAAAAAGTCCCGTAAACACTGCGTTTTCGGGACTTTTTACTTTTTATAATTTTTCAAATTGAATTTATGAATCAAATAATAAATAAAGTTTTTATCCGAAAATTAAAATCTTCATATTTGCTTTTCTTGTTAATATTTACAACATATTTATTGTAAAAATAATCCACATGACCACAATTTGACCACATTGCTTTTCAAAGAAGAAACAGGCAGTCTTGATTTTTACATCAAGACTGCCTGTTTCTCTGTTTTATGCTGTGTACTGTATTATTTTTATGCGCTTTTCATTTTCTTTTTCTGCGACCAGGTTTCCCATAGCATTTGCAACCGTTTGTTGCATTGAATCTGTTACATGCATATAAGTATTCATTGTAAAACCTGCATCGGTGTGACCAAGCATATGTGATATTGTTTTAATATCCATTCCTTGTTCAAGCGATAAGGTTGCGAAGCTGTGTCGTAAATCATGAAAACGTATTTGCGGTACACCTGCCCGTTTTTGCATTCGGTGCAATTTTCGTGTTATTGATGATGGATCTCTGTAGCCATTTGTAATTGGTGACGGAAAGATCAGTTTTGTATTCAGTCGTTGTCTGCTCCTTAAAATAATTAATTGATTTAAGCACTCGTCACATATACTGATTTTTCTAATTGACGCCGCTGTTTTAGGAGTCGTCGCTTTAAGTTCACTTTTGATTCTCTGCACTTGCTTGTTTACGGATATAGTTTTGTTTTTCATATCAAGATCATCCCAAGTCAGTGCAAGTATTTCACCAAGTCGTAAGCCTGTTGTGATTTCAAGCAGATAAAACTCATAGCAACCGGAATCCTTTGTTTCTTGCAAAAATGCCGCAAGTTCATTTGCTTTCAGTGTTTGCATTTCTTTGGGTTCGTCCTTTGGTAACTGAACTTTTTTACAAGGATTAGTTGGTATAAGTTCCTCATCTACCGCTTTTTGCAAACAAGTTTGCAGTGCGATTTTAATATCTTTGACTGTTTTTACCGACAATCCGTTACCTTTCGATTTAGTATTTCTTATTCTTCCGTTTTGATATAAGTCCATTAAAAATTGTTGACATACAACTGTAGTTAAATTTTTAATGTTAATATTTCCTATTTTGGGTATTATCTTAGCATTAAAATATTGCTTATATCCGTTTGCTGTATATTCTTTTACACTCGCTTTGCAGAATGATTCCATCCATATTTCATACCATTCCTCAAGTGTTGGATTAGCATTATTAAGAAAAGCACAGCGATTTAAAATCAGCTGTGCTTCTTCATACTCTTTAATTGCTTTCTCCAATTTTTCATTACATTCGGTCTTAGTTTTAGCAAGTATATATTTCACTTGTTTTTTACCATTTTCATCTACTCCAGCATTAAACCTACCTTCCCATCTGCCGTCTTTTCGTTTTCTTAGTGTTCCCATACCATTATTTCTTTTAGCCATAATGATTCTCCTTTCTTTTTTCAAGACCACAATATCACAAAGAAGGTCATTTATCCAGCATATTCAGTATACAAAACTATTACAAACTATCGTTTACAATTACGGTTAATCCAAACTTTCAGTTGCTCTTTAGGGATGGTCTTTCTTCTTCCTATACTGATTACAGGAAAGCTTTTATCATTTTGAATTAATTTATATAAACTGACTGCCGAAATGCCCAAAACTTCTGCTGCTTGTGGAACAGTCATAAAGACTGGAACTTCTTCAAAATTGTTATATATTTTTATCACCTACTTTCTAAAAAAGAGGAGGCATTTATCTGCCTCCTCTTACTGTTCATGATTAATTATTAGCTCCCAAATTTCTTTTAGTGTTTTTTTACAAAAAGGATATCCGAAAATTAGCAATAATATTATAAAGACGAATTCTAAAAAAGAAATTACATCCTCAAAAAGGTCCCTAATTTTATCCATTATATAACCTCCATCTATTTATTATATAAGATATTTTAGCATAAAAAATTTTAACTTTAGGTTAATGGATATTATTGTTACTTAAAAATGCATAAATGTTTTAATAATTATCAAACCTTGGTGCTCTTCTAGTTTTTTGTGTATAACTATATGGTGTATCGCTGTTATTAACGGTTTTAATTAATCTGTCAGTTCTTGGATATCTGTTTAATATTTCTTGTTTTAATTCATTCTTATTTGAATATTTTATTTTTTCTTTTTCTCTTTCAGTAAGCTTATATGTATCATTAAAATTTATACCCCATTTAAAGAAAAGTTTCAATTTTGAAATCATTGGATTCGAGCCCGTTTTCATTACAATAAATTGTCCTTTAGGCATTGATTTCAATTCATCAGGTGTCATAAGTGGTCTTTCAATCATTTGTAATGATTGCGAAGGGTCATTTTTACTCTTGCTTATTGACCCTGACATAACCGTTCTATTTCCCATTGCTTTTGATAAAATTTCAGCAGATTTAGAATTAGGTGCAAAGCCTCCGAATATAGTCAATTGCGTATTATCAGTTATAATTTCTGCACCATTTTCTCCATAATTTTGATTTAGCTGGGCAAATGATTGTATTATTGCAACTATTGATACTCTCCTTGATCTTGAAGCCGAAAACATCATTTCTGCCGATTCAAATTTCGGTATTGTTCCCATTTCATCAAGATACATCATAACCCTGTTGTCTAATTTCCCGCCTTTTTCATCTGCGACCAATAAGATTTCTCTGTATAATTGTTGAACAATTAAAGAAATCATAAAATATTTACTTGAATCTTCTTCAGGCATAACCAAAAATACAGCTGATTTTGTATTGCAAAATTTTTCTGCATCTAATGAAGTATCAAAACAAAGTATTGCTTCCATTTCACTATCTAAAAATGTATTTAACCTTGAAAGCGTTGTCGATATAACTGATGCCATTGATTGATCAGATGTATTAAGTGCTGCTCCGGCGAACCATTTTGCTTTATGTTCATCCGGAAGTAAATCCATTATTTTTGAGAAATCATTTTTCTTACTCGAATCTTCCTTTTTCAATAGTTCTTGTATAATTTTAAAAACAGTTATTATATGACGAGTTCCTTTTGGACAAAATTCAGATACCAATAGAATTGATGCCGTTAATAGACCTTCTGCCGCATCATAAAAGTATGCATTTTGTCCGTATGAAGAAGTGTCACTACCGCTTGATATAATTGTCTTTGATGTTATTTTTGCATATTTTTCAGCCTTAGCTTTGTAGGAAATTTCATCTTCATTTTCTTTCCAAAGATCCATATACTTATTAACCAGATACAAAAGATTGAATCCATCTGATCTTGTTGGATTTCTCAAATCAATAACTGATACATTATATCCATAGTATTTTTTTGCAATTTCTCCATAGTTTCTGTATAAATCACCTTTAGTATCCGAGGTTATAAAACTCATTCCTGAGGCACATGCAAATTCTAAATTAGGATATAAGAAATATGCCGTTTTACCAACTCCGGCAGCACCAATCATCAAAGTATGAACATCTCCATCATCTATCAGTGCAGTTGTTTTTCCGCCTATTGTTTTCTGACCGACAAGTGTTCCTTGTATTGTTGGAAGATTTTTTCCGCTTCTCCATAATTCAACCTCGAATGGAATCTCTTTGTATGTTTTTCTTATTTCATTTTTTGTCGCAAAACGGGCTGTGCCATGTTGTCCGTCACCTACGGTTTTGCTTTTTATACTGTTTAAACTATATATGTATGAAAAAACAGTGATGAGAAGAAAAACCAATCCCATCACTGTAACAACAATAATCAACGGTATTGTATTTTTTATAATGTTATCATCTCCTAAATATATATTTGACAATATATATTGTTTTTTGTATTATTAATATAGTAAGAAAAGAGGAGCGTAAAATATGATAAATGAAATTTTATTAAGCCTATTTGCTGATTTTTTATACGATTTAATAAAAAAAGGTGTAAAATTGACAGCTGATGAACTATCACAAAGAACCGGATATTCCTACAATGATTGCCAGAATATTGTGTCTTTAATTAATCCCAATGGTATAAATAATAAAAATGATTTGCAAAAACAATTAGATGGAACCAATATCATTAATGAAATAAAAAATAATTATTATAAAACAAATTTCTCACTAAGATTAGACTACATAATTAATAAAATAAAAGACTGCGTTCCTAATGCCAATATTGAGTGGTTATGTAATAAGCTAGGTTATTCATCATCTAATGAATTGTTAAAATATTACAAAGTTTCAAAGGAACCAACATTTAAGTTTATAGATGACTTTGCAAATAGAATCGGAATTAAAAAAGATTGGTTAAAATTTGGTGAAGATGATGAAATATTCGAAACTATTCACTTACATGTTGATAGAGAACTATTAGACTATATAAAATCCAATAAAATTGATACGATATATTTTGCCTTTTACAAAAATTCTTTATCAAAATATGACAATTCTGAATTGATTATTGTGTTCAAACTTAATGAATTAAAATATGTTGTTAATAGTTATTATATTCCTTTTGGAGCCTATGTTGGTGGCGGGGGAACGAATACAATTTGTGAATTTTATGTTTTTTTACTTTGGTTAAAGAAAAATGAATACATTGATAAATGTCAAAGTGTTTCTATAACTGAGGAAATGCATAATGAGCTTGTATCTGGAAGAAAGTATGGAAAAGCTATCGATAATGTTAATAATTCAATGGGAGAATTAGTTTCAGATTTTGCAAACACGAGATATTCTTACCCAACAGCAGAACAAAAATTGAATTTTTATGGACAGGCATTTTTAGAATGTCAAGAAATTATTAAGAATAATAAACCTTTGATTGAAAAGAAAAAAGAATATATGTTGGACTATTAAGTTCTTTTAATTGTATTATATTCTTAATCCCATAGCCTGTTTCTTCTCATTAATTTTTTGAAGTGTTTTTCTATCAGTATGAGGTGTAAGCTTGTACTTATTGTCAAACTCCTTCTTAAACAATTTAGATAAATCGTTTAACACAGCAAGGATAGCAGTGTAGTTCCGCCATTCCTTGCTGTTATTATTTATATACTCAAGAAGTTTTTCAGCACATTCACAATTTTTTTCAGCGGCAGATATTAGATATTGAATAGATTTGTTTATATCTTTTTCAACATATTTTCCATTGTAATATATTTTGCCAAGCTGATATAAAGCATATTTATAACCGTCTGACGCAGATTTGAACAGATAATCTAATCCCTTAAATAAATCACTGTTATTATCAAGATATAATTTTGCTAATCTATACTGTGCATAGCAGTTATTCATATCACTTGCTTTTGTTAATAATTCTTCAGCTTTGTGCAAATCCTTTTTTACATATTCACCATCCATATAGAATTTGCCCAACTTGTAAATTGCAAATTCATATCCTAAATCAGCAGATTCTTTTAAATATTTTATGCCGAGCACAACATCATAACTTTCCGAATTGGTATTCAAACACATTTTTGCCATTTGATATTCATAAAGTCCGGGATGGTTTTCGTAAAAAGATTTGCCGGTGTATTCATCAATAGGTTCATCATCCTTATCTTCAATATCATCAAATGAAACTTCATCGTAACAAATATTAAGAGCTTCTCTAATGATTATATTTTTCAATGGTTTAAAGGTTTTGTTTTGAGATAACGGAACGTATTCGGCTTTTGTTTGCTGATACATTTCTATTATTTTATCGTTGTATTTGCACCATAGATTATATAATTCAGAAGTGTTTTCATCTTTTTCAAGTTCATTAATAATGTAATTTATTTTCTTTTTCATTGGCTGAGGAAGATAACCATATACAGTTTTGCCCTTGTAATTTTCAAGCGATTCGGATAGTTCAATCAATGTCTTTTCAATATTATCATTTTGAAAATTCCCATTATTGATTGAAGAAATGAGCAAATCAATTTTATCTTTCACAGTTTCACTCATTTGAGATCTTGTTTTGTTTTGCTCTTTATATATCTCAATTCTGTCATCAGCAAAGACTTGTCTTGATAAACTCATTTTTAAATTTTCAAGACGTTCCTTTGTTATAAATGCTTTTTGACTTTTTGAAAACATTACAAGATGCACATGGGGATGATATGATTCATTATGGAAAGCACCATACCACTCTAAATCAGAGTAAGGTATGCCGAGTGCTTTAGCAAAATTCATTTTGTTTTCCCGAATCAATCCCATCCAGTTTTCCGCATTATCATATCCAAGTCTGACAGCATCTTCTCTTGAAAGCGAAATAATATATGTATGAACATTATCGTTTTGATTTGCAACTCGGTTTGCAATTTTATCAAGATTATCAACAGGAACATTAACATCTGAAAATAATCCGTGTTTGCCGTATGTTTCTACTCCCGGTCTGTGTGCAATGTAATCAACATAGTTTTCTCTTTTTGCAACCATATCCAAGTTGTAATCAAGTGTTTGTGTAATTAAATCGGAGGCAGAACCCCTTGTTTGCTTTTCAAAATACACTTTATATTCATCTGAATTAATTGCAGAAGGGAAGTCTTTTATTAATTGTTTAATCAACTTTTTTTGATATTCAGTTACTTTCTTATTTCGCCAACTTTCATCGGTAAATTCAACACCATCTCTTTTAGCAATATATTTCACTAAATTTTTTATGTTTGATTTAGAACTATGGCTCATATACCTCCACTTTACAATTAATTGACTCATTCGTTTCCTCTTTGATATTGAACAATGTTTTCAAAATTTATTAACCCTTGGCACTTTTTTACATCTACGATACATTTTTCTCTAAGTTTTTTCAAATCATCATCTTCATAATCACATAAAGCTGCTTCAAAATGAGATAACATTGACAATTGTAATGCCATATTATATATAGATTTGTTTAAAACTTTTTTCATATTATCCAATTTGGGAAATACAGTTTGTGTAAAAACATCTGCAATATAATCTTGGGCAATATTTGTTTCAACATATCCGCAATAAAATCTAATAGCCCGATCAACAAATTCGGATCTGCTTTTACAATTATCAAGTGAATAAATTTTATCAGCCATTTTAATATTATCATTTGAAAGCCATAAAGAATATCTGCTTTTTTCCGAAAATGGAAAATCTTTATTAATCATTGTCTTCACATCCTTACAGTGTATATTTTTATATTCTTGTGTTTGGAAATTCTTCTTTTTTCTACGCTCTTATATATTTTAAACAGCGCATATTATAAAAGCTCAAGTCGGCGAGCATTGCTCGACGATGTTTATCGGGACTGCGTTTACAGCGCAGTCACTTATTCCTGCACAGAATCAGACGAATATAACTCTAACAATTCGGCGGATTATCAAATCTTAACAAATGGCTCAAAAGCGGCTTTTTTGCTTTTGTCGGGCACAACCGTTACATTCATTAAAAGTACGCAAACATCGTCTTACAAGGCTATATAATTTGTTATTTACTTCATATTGTTATATTACCGTTTCAAATGCGACTATTATGGGTTCAATAATGAATACCATTGTTCATATATAATTGCCAAGCATCCTCAAATGGCAAAATAAAATAATGGTTATTTCGCATAACCATCATTCCGTTTTTGTTTTCCATCATGATTTGCACTCTGTCAACTAACCGCAGTTGTACAAGTTTGTCAATTGCTTTTACTACTGTGCCTCTTGATATTCCAAGCACCCTTGATATTGTAGTAAGACTAGGCCAACATTCTTTCTTTTTACCCGCACAGCACACAAGGTACGAATAAACAACAATTTCATATTTATTCATATGAAAAGCAAATATATCGTTTGGCATTTGATAAAAATTCTTATTCAACAATTCCTCCTGTATTATCAAATTTATGTAAACAAATAAATATTGAATTTTTTAAGAGGCCACACATTCTAACCTCTTGTTGCATATTCAAATCATCTATCAATTCATTCAAATAATTATTATCAATTATCTCGTCATTGAACAATTCCTCAAAATCAATAATATTTATTTCTTCATCGGTTTTGTAACAACGAGCAATCAAATTTTTTGCAATATCATCCATTCTTATCATCCTATATAATTAAATCACTCAAATTACGACATCTAATTATTTCTCCCTAATTGTTAATTATATATTCAATTATGTTTATTTAAAAAATACTCTTTTTCCAATTGTTTCAATTCGTCAAATTTATTATCAATATAATTTTTAATATAATCTTCAACCCAAAAGTATTTTTTCTCTTTAATGTCGATTCCAATCGCTAAATCAAAACAATCTAATGGGGTATAACAATTTTCATCATAATTTGAATATATAAAACAATTAAAACCATTATACGTTTGATATTTTTTTGAATCATAATCAAATTTTTGTACCTTTGTAGATACAAAAACAATTACATTAAAACCTTTGTACTTCATTTTTTGTCTCCTTGTTTATTTTTAATTGTTTTTGTATCATTGTTTTTCATGTTGAAAAACTCTTTAACTTGCAATGGCACATATCTGTTATATAATAAGTCCAAATGTTTAGTCATTTCCGAATTCAAATCAACATTTTTCTTTTTTAAAAATAGATTTAGTGTAGTTAATTTTTCTTCATCGTATTGTATTGTTATAATTGCATTTTTCATAACATCACCTCACATAGTCATTTCAGGTTGAGTATCATTTAACATTGTATTTTCATCAGTTATTGCCTTATATATCCCATATATGTTTTCGGATACATCATTGCCGAAATCACGCTCAAACTCTACGCCCAAAATTAATATTTCTTTTTGGCTGTCTGTAAGCATTGAGCAAACCGCCTCTACAGGATACGAATCGCATAATCTGTCTGCAATTGAAAGATCAAAACTGTTTGTAGTTTTCATTGCATCCTCCATATCCGATAATGCCTTTTCTACTTTGGGCAAATCATAATATGATTTCCAACCGACAAATTGATTGTCATTAAATAATCGAAAATCCTTGTTGATATTCAGCTTTTCCTCCAACGTGGCTATTGATTTTACAGTATCGTTATATGAAGCAAGACCATTTGAAACAAGTGTATTTTCAATATCGGTCTTGAACATTTCCCACGGAGTCCTGTATGGATATTCATTCATAAACTGCCATCGGTTATTTAAGTCCTTAACCTCTTGTGTTGTATAATCGAAACTGCAAAATTGCTTGCCTTTTGAGTTCTCAATATGTCCCGAACCATCTTCATATAAAACCCAAGACCAATCATCAATAAGCCTTGCCTTTTTATTCAAGTTATCCATAACTGCCACCTCACATATTTGGCTCAAAATCCGGAATATCATTTTTAATCCAATCTGATTCGCTGTTAAACATTTTATCATTGGGTAAGTTCGTTTCCTCTAATGCAATATTTTCAATACAGCAATTCATAAAACTTGAACTTGTTGTTTGACAGCTTTTAAGTACGGCTTCCTTGAAATTACTATGTGTGAAAAATGCCTTGGCAAGGTTACAAGAAAAGAATCGTGCATTTTGCAATTCTGCTTCTTCAGCTGTTACATTATACAGAGAACAGTTACTGAACAACGCATTTTGCAGATTACAGTTAACAAGCGACGCATTATCAAAAGTACAGTGATAAAACTTGCAATTCTCAAAATCAGCACCATTCAAATCCTTGCCCGAAAAATCAACATTCAAGAATGCCTTGCCACTTAAATCCATTTTTTCACCTTCACCGCCATAAAGCCAAAGCACATGTCTTGCACATAAAATTTCAATGTCTGTAAAATCCTCATCGGAATAATCAAAAGGAATGTCAATTGCTTTACTGTTAAGCATTAAGTCAATACTATCGGAGTATAGAATTGTTTCATCGACATTACCTAAATCCCGAAGCATATCATCAATCAATGCAGGATACACGGCAGGTTCTCCGACTCGGTTGTATTTATTAATATCAACTCTGTATTCGGGATCGCCCGATTCTTCACAGTTTGCAATTGCTTGGTTCATTATGCTGTTGGTTACTTCAACCATTCGCTTATTGAATGATTCAAGAGCCGGGAATTGTTTAAGTGTCACGCTCTGCTCAATATTAGGAATATATGCTGAATAACGAGCATAATTATAGCCTTCACTGTTTATGAGAATTCCGTCTTCGGTATCAGAACCTAAAACAAGCAGACAATGCGTTATACCGTTATTGTCAACTCTCATAAGATCTTTATATTTTGATATGTAATCCTTATCTTCAAGCAAACCATTACACAAAGCCGAAAATTCCGCCTGTGATATTTCAATTGCTTTTTCTACTACACATTTTTGCAAATCAACTTGAGAATCTTTTCTTCTCATAACTGTATTTATAACCAAAATAATACCTCCTTAATAAAAAATCAGCGGTATCATGATTGATACCGCTTTTCGTTTTAAATATTCAATTTGAATCAGCATCCGTTTCTTCAATATAGTTAATATACGGAACTTTAAGCCAATGTGTCCAACCGCTTGAGGTAATCGGTGTTTTAATTACACCATCGTATGTATTCGCTGCATGAATCACATATCCGTTTCCGATATACACGCCTATATGTCCTTGATGCCATACCGCTATACCGGGTATATCAGGCATGGTACTTATAGGTCCTTTCTCAACAGCAGCGTTAAACATACCGTCAGCGGTCACATCTTTCATACCGTTTGTTCCGTACTTAATAGTTCCACTTGTTTCGTCATACCAGCCGTAGCCTTTAATTAATCCAACACAGTCAGAAGTTCGTCTGCCGAGCCAATGAGACTTAATATATTCTTCTTTATCGGTAACATGAGAGCCGAATGTTTTTTCAAGTCTTTTAAGTTCATTTGCTGTTAAAACATTGCCGTGCGAACCCCAAACATAACCCCATTTATTGTCATAAGCCATTTGTGCCCATTTAACCAAATCAAGATTATTCTTATCTGTGTTACTCAAATCAATATCGATAACGGTATTTGAAATTACAGACGTTAAGTGACTGAAATCCTCGGCTGATATATTTGTACCGAAAGCAGAATTCAGCATATTAAGTAGTTCGTTATCATCCTTTGCCTGTTCAAAGCAATCAACAAGTTTTGAAATGAAATCGCTGTCGGCTTTCTCAATATCGTAAAAAGCACAAGCGTAAACCGCTTGTGCCTTTTTACCTACAATGCTTTTTAGTTTTCGTTTTGTACATTCTTTTGATATACCGGTCATTACATCCTCAATGTGCTGTAACTTGGCTTTTTCTTCTGCTGACATGTTCTGTACTATGCTTTCCTGTGCCTGCACGGTATCAATTTCCACCTCACCGAGATTGCTCATTATTCCCATATACACAATTAAAGGCAGAAAGAACAACATTATTATTGAACATAAAATAGTTGCTATTGCGATTCTGCCACGCTTATCCGATGCAACTGCAACGGCAACTTTTGCGGCGGCTACTTCTGCACTCATATAAATCACCTCCTAAAAATGAAAAGAGCAACACTTAAGTATTGCTCTAAAAATTACATGTTATTTCCCCAAAATTCGTTAGATGAAATGTATTTTATATTTTCACGAATAACACCTTCATTAGATAATGCCTTGGAAAGCGAGTCATGAGCTTTATTATCGTAATAATAAACTTCCCATTTTGTATCGAAACTAACACTTTCGATGATTTTTCTTAAATATGGAATATCTACCTCTCCTGCTGACCATCCTATTATAACTATTTTTTCTACAGATTTAATTTCATTGAAAAAATTCAGATTGAATTTTATTTGTTTATCAGTATCTTTATATATAGTTTTCAAATAGTTATATACTGCTTCCTGAACACTTGCTTCTGCTTCCTTGAATTCTTCGTCCGCATCTTTTGCCCATTGCTTATGATTTTTCATATCACTTGTATTACAATGTCCCATGATTGGTTCAATATCTGATATTGAGGAAACCCCTCCATGAATATGTAGAACGTTTTCAATTCCATATACTTTTTCCAACACATCCGTATAGTTGAAATTAAGAAAATAATCTGAACTATTTATCAGAGATTTTTTCTTGATTTTAACATTGCTTGTGTCTATAGTTTCAATCCAATCTTTTACATAGTTATGCAATTTGTTGATAAATTCATAGTGCCTTTTCCAATAAATATCCATATGAGAGCGAATGCTATATGTAGGCATTCCTTCTGTAACAGAAGTTGATAACTCTAACATACTTGTTATATTTGGATTTCCTATAAACTTTTCAAATTCACTCCACAAGTTATGATCCACCGCTTTATTCCATTGTTTCTGTGCAGTTTCTGTATATCCATATTCAGTATCATCAAGAGGATGAATATCATATAATTCCTCGAACTGCATTAAAAAGTTTGGATCTCTTTTTTCTATAAACTCTCGTAACTTCCAATAACGAGTGTCAAGCCCATGTGCAATATCAAATCCATTTCCAATAATATATAAATTACTCATATTGATTTCTTACTTATCATTTCCTATTGCTTTTCTACACTTATTAATGATTTTTTATCATATTTATTAATAACCTTTTTACTTTTTAAGCGTTTTTGATTTATCAAGTTTCTCATATTGATCGTTAATTTGCTCCACTTCTTTTATATAATCACTATCGTTTTTGTGATTTCTATATTGAGAAATAATAATGAATATTAAAGATATTAATTGTAATATTATAGGTAAAACAAATACTTCTGTCCCATCTTTAATTTTATTAATACTAAAAATCATACCAATATAAACAATCAAAGCAGATACATAAGCTATGAATAAATTCGCCCAATCCCACTTAAAATTGCAAATTTTATAAGTAAATGAAAGAATTTCGGGTGAGAAAAACATAAGTAAAAATAATAGCAATAAAAATATTACATCTTGTATTTTTGTATTTTGAAAATTTTTATAAGATTGATAAACTAAAATACCATTAGATACTGCATATATTCCATAACCTACTATTTGACTAATATTTACACTTATTTCCATTTTTGAGCGTTCCCAATCATATTTTAAAAGCGCAGACAAATAATGAATTAATTTATCAATTTCCAATTTTGTACAAGTATCCTTTTCCTCTAAGTTTATTATACTCTTCCATATATGAGAATCTTGTAAAATATTTTCTTTATCAAAACCACGAGAATTAATTCTTACCTTCAATTTTGTCAACAATTCAGAAAACCTGTTTTTGCTTTTTGGGTTATCTAAATCATTTACATCTATAATTGAAATTTCTTGAGCTATTTGCCTTATTTCATCTCGCCACATCTTCCTTTCATCTGTTATCCTGCTTAATTTACCTTCTTTATTTGATTTCATTAAAGCGGATATAAAGGATAATATTCCTGTAATAAGTGCAGCTATAACACCTGATGCCAATATAGTATCCCAATTCATAATTAGTCACCTCTATGACAATTATATCTTAATATGTAAGATTATTCAACAAAATAATTTATTATCTTCCTCCTGCTTTACCAAACATTTTTTGCTTAAACTCAGGTGCGATAACTTGAAGTAAGTATCGTTCGTTACCGCAACGGAATAAACAAGTGCCTCGTTCGGGATAACGAATCCTCTCGAATTCAGACTCTTCAATTTGCAGTACATCCATATATACCTTTGGTTCAACACTTCCTGCATTAAACAAAAATTGATGTGTCGGAATCGAAAAAAGCGGTTTGGTATATTCCTTAACGCCCTCAATTAAAAAGTCGTCAATATTCTGACTTGCAAGGATAACTGAGCTTTCCTTTTTACGAACACGCTTTGATGCATTTCGTATGTACTCAATAGCCGTCATATTAGTGAGGAATAGATACAATTCATCAATAGCAGCTACGGTATTGCCTTTGCCAAGCAATTCATTTGTCATATATGAAAGAACATTGAAAAGCATTGCATCCTTAAGTCTGCGATTGGTATCCATCAAACCTTTAACTCCAAAGCAAAGGAAAGTATCATCAATAATATTTGTGTGACCATTGAAATACTTTGATTCCGTACCTACACACATGGAATGGAGTCCAAGACAAAGTTCTTGTAATGTTTCTTCACGATAAATATTCTTTTGATTATGTTGATAGCCCCTGTATTCCTTTTCAAGCAGAGCATATAAGTCTTCCATAATCGGATAATCTGTGGGCTTCAATTTGTCATAATCGGTATAGTTGGTTATACCGAAATTTTGATACAATTTAGAAAGTATAATCTCCAATGTATCAAGTTGTTCATCCGAGAAGTCTTTATATGCTCTGAAGAAGTCTTTCAAGTAGGCAATATGCTGACTTAACCTTGTTACTCTGCGGAATGCTTCGGGTGTGAATTGGTCGTATTCCTTATCGGCATCACCAAAGGACTTGGGCTCAAGAGGGTTGATGATATATTCGCCACTCATAAAGTCGATATAGCAACCGCCAAGAGCCTTCGTCAATTCTTCATATTCCGCTTCGGGATCAAGTGAAATAACTCTTTTGCCCGATTCTCTGAAATTTGTAAGAATGAGTTTCAAAAGGAATGACTTGCCTTGACCGGAGTTACCGAGAATCAAACAATTTGAGTTGGTTTTATCTTCGGCACGCCTGTTAAAATCTACAAGAATATTAGTTCCATATTTATCTCTGCCGATAAACAAACCCTTAGGATCCGTTTTGCCCGAATAGTTAAATGGATATAAATTCGCAACCGAACTTGCAGGGAGTACACGCTCAAACTGTTCTCTAAAGATATTGTATCCGACAGGCAATACAGTTAAAAAGCCTTCCTTTTGTCTTAGTGTAAGCCTATCAACAGACATCTTTGACCTTGTAAGTTCCATTTGAATTTCGGATTGCAACTCACGAAGTTTTTGCATACTGTCAGCCTTTAATTCAAGAAATACAGCACAATGTAGCAATGGCTCTTTATTCTTTCTAAGTTCGGCTATCAAATTGACAACATCTTCAAGATTGCCCTCGGCTGTAATGTTTTCCTGAACATCGTTTGAACCGGTTGAAAGTTTGTTTTTTCTTGTAGCATTTTGTATGATTTTCCTTTGCTCAATAGCATCAACCATACGAGAATACAAATGAATGGTTAAATTGTTTCTGTCCGCAAGAGTTGAAAACAAAGCAAGTTCTTCCGTAGTAGGCGGATATTCCTTGATTGCCCATACACATCTGTAACTGTCACCGCATACATAATGGTCTGTTGAAAATTTTATTGTAGACGGCAGAATCATATCAAAAAATGATTTTGTACGAATTACTTCCTTTTCTTCTTCGGTTAATTCTTTATTCTTTTTCTTAAACATTACTGTTCGCTCCTTCCTTAACAGCTACAACGATAAGCCTTCCGTCATTTTGAGAATACTCACAAGTGGACAATGTCAAGAACTCATCATTGTAACCAAATTCATAATTTGAGTGATACAACGATTTTGAGTATAACTCCTTAATTCTTTCGTTGTACTGGGATTCACCCGAATCCTCAATAAACGAATACCATGAATCATCAGCCTTAACTTTAGCAACACATACAATATGATAAATTGCCTTTTCATTAGGTGTAATGAATTCAATGATTTGGTGTTTATCGAAACACTCTTTATTTTTAAATTTCATAAGTGGTGCAAACATTCTACCGTTTTTCATATTATGACTATAAATAATGAGATTTTTTGAAATACCGATATTACAGTTGGCATCCATAAAAGGAGTACCCATATATGAATATTCTTTATTAAAATCTCGGCGCAAGTAGAACTCTGGATTTTGCTTGGTTAACATAACCGGATAGTTGACATCCATATCCACAACCTTTAACCAACCGACACAATCCTTATTTTTAAGCATTAAATCATAAACCTTATTCGTGGTGTCGGTGTCTCTGTTTTCGTTTTGCTCCTCAATGGATTTAGCAATTGTTTCAAATTGCTGTTGGTCCTTTGAATCTTCAATACTGCAAATGCTCACATAGGTAAGTATCGCAGCCGCTAATGCATATGTAACAACCATAAATATAGTTAAAAACAATTGAACCATTTTATAGCACCGCCTTTTTGAGTTTTTCTTCATCAAACCCGTCCTCTCCGTCAACATCGGGAATCAATTCGCCCTGCATTGAAGCTCCGAAGTAAATAGCAAGAAAGCGCTTAATATCATCTTTATTCATTCGTTTAACTTCAAAGCCTTGTTCGGCAATTGCTTTTTCCACTCGGTTAATCTGATTGAATTTCTGTTCTTCTTTTTCTTTTCTAAAACGAACAGCTATCATAAATTGTCGAGCTGTTGACATTTCAATCTGAATGTTATCAAGATAATCAATATCTTTTTCAAGACATTTCCTAACACTTGAATTCTGCTCATTAGCCAGTCGATCAAGCATAAAGTTTTTATTATCATCAAACCTTTCGCATGAATCAATGCAGGAGATTTCAATATTAGGCTGAGCCGATAGCACTTGCATTAAATGCCATATTTTAATTTCGATATTTTCTTTTGAAAGAACAGAAATATTCGTTGGACTGATAAGGTAATAAACAAGCTCACCGTGAGCTGTTTTTATACCTCTTTTTGTAAATGTTTCAATACCAATAAGGTCTTGAACCGTATTTTTACTTTTCTTTTTTGCCATTTTCTTCACCTACTTTTGTTTTATTCTGTTTGGGGAGTGTTTCGTCTTTCAAACCCCATTCGTAATATTGCTGTGTTGAAATAAAAAACTTGATTCCATATTTAATGAAATCAAGCATTGTTGTTCCGTCCGCACGAATTGATAAAAGAGCATATGTTCCGACAAGTACAGCCGGAATCATCAGTTTTGTAGTTGCCAATACAATAGCTGAAAACAGAGCACCGATTATAACTACAACAAAATCCTTTAATGACCACAGCCACAAGATTGCAGACGCTCTCATATTCTGCGGATAAATATATTGTTTTTTCATTTTTACTCCTGAATTTTGGATAAAATAATAACGCCCATCAATGATGAGCGTTAAGTTATTGTTCTAATGTTAAGTGTTTGTCTAAGTTCATTTTGCCATAAAAAATATTAGTGACATACACGATTTTATTATCATTATCAACTGTATAAAAAATACAATAATTATTCACAGATACCATTCTTAAATTATATGATTTATACTTTTCTTTATCGTATTCTTTAAACCTTTCCGGCATGGTTGCTAATGATTGAATTAGATTTTTAATCTTATAATATAAATTTGATGCCGCATGTGGCATTTTTAATTCAATTGATATATATTCAATAACTGCTTTTAAATTGTCTTCAGCCTCTTCAGACATCTTTACTGTATAATTCATAAATTGTATTGCCTTTCAATATTGCTAAAAACATCCGATGCAAGATGCACTTTGCCTTTTTCCACATCATTTAAGCCTTTTTTAATTCGAGCATCCACTTCTTTCTCGGACATATACGATATGTCAAGAGGGTTTCTCGGAAGTTTCATTTCAAAAGGTATACCATCTTGCAAGATGATTTGTTTATAGAACATATTGATTGCATTTGAAACGGGAATACCAAGAGCTTCAAGAATATTTTCAGCCTCTTCTTTAATTTCCGGTTCAATTCTAACTGATACGTTTGCTGATTTTGCCATAATTATTACCCCTTTCATTTATTCTATTTATATTATAGCACTTTGTATCAACAATAGCAACACAATTTGAGACCTTTACAAATATTACTTGCCAACCGCTTTAACAAGATTAACAGCAGAAGTACCCATATGAACTGCACTCACAACATTAACTTTAACGCTTGTATCTAATCCAAATTGCTGTGCTATTCTCGGAACTTCAGCCGCACTCATCATAATACCGATAGCAAGTAACATATTTGTACTCCATGAAAGCAAACCGAGGAACAGAAGTGTAGTTTGTAAAAAGGCGGTTAAACATAAAGCAAACACTTGCTTTGTCCAATTATTAAAACCATCACCATAACCTCTCGGAATAGAGAACATATACAAACTGCCGACAGCAAGCTGTATAAGAAGTATTCCGCCACGCTTGATATTATCAAAGAAAATCTTAAATACACAGAATCCCAATGCAATCAGCGTAACAAGTTCAAACAATCCTGCTGAAATCATAGTTCCGCCGGGATTAAATGAGGACACAAGAACTTTAGTAGCAAGACTGCCGAGAGAAACATATTGCTCTCCTGCAGCTATCGATACCAAGTCTTTAGCAAATGTATTTTGCAGAGAAACACAAAATTTATATAACTCAATTGGTGTAATCGTAAATAAAGAAACTGCCATAAAACCTTTAATCCAATTAAGTGCAGTTGTTTTAATATTTGCTCTTCCGGTTTGATATTCAATTGCAAGATCAAAAGCAGAAACTACAATACCGACAACAAATAAACTCCACCCAAACAAAGAAAAAAGTTTTACCACGGCTTGCACCCATGACAGATTAAATATTTCTGTGCCCATATTGGATATTTGCGTAAAAAAGTTGGCAATACCATCATATATCGACTTGAAAAGCCATTGAATAAATCTGTTTAGAATGGCATCAATGATTGAATCGGAAATACCCGAAAAGGCATTTCCGATTGCATCACCCATACCGGAGATTATATCTCCTAACCAATCAAAAATAATAATCACCTCCAATAAAAAAGATGGTTGAAATAAATCAACCATCTATATATAAACAAACCATTACATATTTTCAAAAAGTTTTCTTAAAGGAGAATCACTGCTTTTTTCATTCTGTCTTATGACTTCTTGCATAATTGAAATTCCAATAGCTACACCTTTTTTGAATATAGCTCTTTGCATATCGTCGCAACATTCGTCTATAGTATCCATAAAATTATCGAAACATATTTCTTGATTTTTCAACAAGACGCAGGAGAATTTTGATTCGGCATCATCTTTTTTTGCCTTAATGGTATTGATTTCGGTACTGACTTTTTGATTATATGCATTGCTTTGGATTTGTGAATCATATAAAATATCTAATACATCTTTCATTGGCTATTACCTTTACAATGTTTTTATAGTTTGATAATAGCAAATTTTTTCTGATTTTAAATATTTAATGCTTATTTGTCGAGTATATATTCCGTTTCGTAATATTATTACATACCGACAATTCCCCAAATATAGAGTGGAGCTGTAAGCGTAAAGATTAGACAAGCAAAAAGAATAGCAGGTGCCGCAAATTCAAATTGACCGTGTTTTCTGTAATCAAAATATGCTGTGCCGATTTTTACAAAGAAAAGAACGGCGAGAATTGTATCGACAACAGGGAAAACAACATTGTTTACAACTGTTTTTATTTGAGACTTCGCCGAATTCCAAGTGCTTGTAATTGCAGTTGAAACATCTCCGGCAGCATAAGCTGTTGTTGCGGTAAAAAGACATGTACATACAAGTGCAACGGCAAAAACAGCCCACTGCTTTTTAGTGAATTTATTTATAACTTTGTTCATTTAGAATACCTCCGTATTTTTTCAAAATTGATTTAACTTTATCGTCAGAATGATATCTGATCGGGATTTTGAGCATTTCAGCTCTTGATATTTCATCCATCATTTCATCTGTCCAAGAATCACCGAATACCCAAAGTTCATCAATCATCCAAATCAGACTGAAATCAGCAAGTTTTCGTTGTTCTGTTTCTTTATCACTTTGGGGATTGGTCATTAAAATGTAAAAATGCGGAACGAGAGGAGCCGCACCGCATTCTTTCATGGCATATTCGCCAAAACGAACAGCCCTGATTACATTTTGATTGGGATTATCTGAAAGCGGAGCACAAATATATACTCGTTTCATTATTCGTCCTCATCTTTTTTCATTTTTAATTTAAGCAGGAGTGCTGCAACGCCGGCACCCAATCCAACACCGCCAAGACCAATCCATGTGCCAAGATTTCTATTGTCACTTGTTTTTGGAGTTTTAGGGGTAGGGGGGACTATAGTTACAGTTTGTCCTTTATCCTTCAAATCAGCATGAGCAGTTAATTCAACCCCATCACGATACAATGTCTCAAACACTACAAGTTCGGTATCCTTTTTAATAACCGAACCGTCAAAAGTAAAGGTGACTTTTACTTTGCCATCAGTCTTATCGGGTACAAACTTAACGGTAGAAGTGATTTCTTTGCCTTTAATTTTGAACGGTTTGCCTGTGGATTTATCCATCAATGTACCTTTGATAACATATTCGATATTAGGTACTAAATGCTTGTACTCAACTGTATCTTTTATAGTTATTTCACCTTTTGCAACTGCTTCCTTTTTGCCATTGACGGTTGCCGTTGTTTTTAATTCTGGCACTTTATCATTGATTGCAGTAAGTTCGACAACTTGCTCATTTTCTTTGATTACCACATTGAAGACATCTTCATTATCAAGATAGCCGTCGGCAGGCTTGAGTTCCTTTATAAGGTATTCGCTATAAGGAATGTTATTGAAAACAAATACGCCGTTTTCATCGGTGACAGCAGTTAAGATTGCATTGCTTTCTGTGAATTCGGTAATGTCCGATTTGAACAAACTAAAAGTTGCACCCTTGATTGTTTCTTGGGTTTCTCGGTCAATCTTCAAGCCTTTAACAGAACCATAAATGAGATTGTTTTCGATAGCTTTATCGTTATTGACTTTAATATCAATAACCTTGACATCTTGACCTTGATATTCGGTATCGAACTCATATTTTGTGTCAGACAAGATATACTGCTCATCGGTTGCAATCTCTTTTACATACCATTTAAAACCAATGGGCAAATCACAGTCAAAGACAATGCTTCCATTCTTATCGCAATTTGCAAAAGTGATAAGAGCATCTTTTGCAATAACATCGCCGTTACTTGCTTTAATGTCTTCACCGGCATAAATACCGAATCTTACAGAAGTGATTTCACCGTTATTGCCGATACCGAATGTTTTGTCCTCTGCCATAATTTTTTTAAGTGAAACCGAAACCTTTTGCCTTTCGTTATACACCGAAAGGTCAGTTGAGGTAACAGAAACATTCTGTCCTGCATAGGTGAGTTCAGCATCATACTTGGTGGCATTATGAACATATCCGTTAGGTGCTGTCTTTTCAATAACTGTATATTTACCGAGATAAAGTTCTTTTGATTTAGCCACGCCGTCATCATCGGTTGTGACTGTATCAACCAAAGCACCTTGTTCATATCTTACCGTACCGTCAAGTGTTGTAATATCCTCGGCAGCATAAATTTCAAACACTGCACCTTTAAGATTACCGACGCTGTATTTCGGAGTATATACACCGTTATTTTCTTCAACAGATGAAAAAATCTCACCTGTTTTAGTGATATTGATTACACCTTTTTGTGCAACATCTCGTGCCTTAACTTTAACTACGGTAACGCCTGTATCGGTTGATGAATTTTCCTGACTGATAGAGAACGGAATCGGTGTGTCGTCAAGCACATATCCGTATGGTGCCTGTACTTCTTTGAGAGTGTAATCACCATAAGGCAATTTTTCAGGAGTGATTAAATATCCCTCTTTGTTTGTGTAAAAGGTATGAATTGATGTTACTTGAGGGTAAGTGTACTGCATTGTAATTCTATGATTGTTGCTATCGTAGATTTCAAAAGCAGCACCTTCGTATGGGATTCGTTTACCCGTTTCCTTATCAAGTTTAACTACCTTGAGATACGATTCAAAATTCTTGTTGTTGATAAGGAATTTGTATGTCTTACCATCGGTATTGATAAACACATCGAAATCTGTTATTTTTTCTCTGCCATCCCATCCCTTTGTTTGATGTACTGTGTAAACACCATAAGGAAGTAGTTTTGTACTTGCAAAACCGTCTTCATCGCAAACAATAGTATCTCGTTCGTCTTTGTCGGCATTTACAAATGAGCCTGACGATTTAAGATAGATTTGAAACTCTGCACCTTTTTCGGGTGTTTCGATTTGAGTTTCACCATCATCAGTATGTTTAATAATACTGATTTTACCCTTGATAACTTGTTCCATAACGGTCATATCGGGTGCTGTGTTATATTCGACTGTATAATCTTTCGGGTCTGCACCTACCTTATATACCGTATCGTTAAGCAAATATCCCTCGCTCGGAGTAATTTCTTTTATTGTCCAATCTGTTCCACATACGAAATAGTCTGTTGTAAAAGAGCCGTTTTGGTCTATTGTATATTGAGCAACAAGGTCATTACCTTTGAACAAACCATACACAGCACCGCTGAGTTTTGCATCACCTTGTGCGTGACCTTTTTCGTAGTCTTGTTTTGTGACGGTTACTCTGAACTTTTTGAGTATGTTATAGAAGCTGACCGATGATGTTTTACCGCTTGAAACAGTTATAGTTTGCGATTGATTAGGTACATATCTGTCAATATTTTCTTCTGTAATCGTATATGTTCCCGGAACCAAATCGGAAATATCAATTTCGCCATTTGCATTTGTTGTAACGGTTTTTGAAAAACCATTAGCACCTGTGACAGTAAAGTTAATACCGGCTACAATACCGTCTTCGGAAATTTTAACAAGTTTCATATCACCGAGTGGAGTAATAGAACCCGAAAATGCCATTGAAACAGGGTCATAATATGCCGAATAAATAAGTTTTTGATATGCTTCACTGCCATAGGGATAGTAAAGCAAAAGTTCATCGTTATCACCTGTGCCGTTTTTGTAATATTCACCGTTGGCAAGTTTGAAGCTTGACGCAGTACAAGATTCATCAACCTTAACGGTCAATGAATTAGAATTCTTTTTATGAATAATGCTCCAACCGCTTCCTTTTTTTGTGAATGCAGGATAATCGGAAAGCACCTTGTTTGTATCAGTAACGGTAAGGCTGTTCCCTGCAACGATTGTTCCGACATTGGTATTATTGAATGACGGCTTTTTATTTAGGTTGTTCATTCTGTCCTGTGCCTTGTCACACCACGCTTTGTATCCACCGTCGCTGAAATCCCAGCTTGTATCGGAACCGAAGATAGACCACACTTTTTTCTGACAGTAAGCCATATCCTGCCAATCTATCGAGTTGCCGTGTTCAAGATAATATCCTGCGAATATCCATTTTGCCGCTTTAATTGCATTATCGCTTGCCATAGTTTTTTTACCTTTAAGGTATGACGAACTCGGCGATGTTGTGCCGTATTCAATACAGAAAAGCGGATAAGTTGTACCGCCTTTTTTCGTAGTATGAACTTCGTGTCCGTAATGTTTTGAAACGCTGATATCAAGTTTCTTCATACCCGATACCGCACCGAGGTTTTCCGTTGCCGCAAAGGCACTTAACGGAAACATCATTGTAACTGTTAATACCGACAAAAGAAGTGCAACAATTCTTTTGCCAAAATTTTTGAATTTATCTTTCATAACTTTTCCTTTCTGCCTGTTTTTAGGCATAAAAAAAGAGAAGATTGTTACATCTTCTCAGCTTAAATTTATGATATTGTTTATTTGAAATTGCCTGTCCATTTACCGCAGTAACCGCAACTCCAGCATTCATAGCCTTGTGGGCAGTTAGCAAAATATTCATCATCGGATATTTCTCCGCTTTCCCATTTATCTGCCCAAGATTTCATTACTGAATCAACATATGCCTTAACATCCGATTTGCTGTCAAACCATCTGCCCATATTGCCGCATTTCATTGAGTGATTATTGTTATTACTGCATTGACTTACTTTTTTGGTTGTTGGTTGTTTTGATGTAGTGGTAACAGTTTTAGTAGTGTTTTGTACCGCTTTATCATCCTTAGTATTTGGTGAAGTCGGTTTATTTGTACTCGCTTTCGCTGTTTCGGTATTCGTAGTTTTTGTTGCTTGAGAAATACTGCTTTCAGCAGAAGCATTGTCTGTCTTTTGAACTGTTGTATTTACCGTAGTGCTTTCAGTTACGGATGTGGATTCTGTCGATGGCAAAATAGTTGTGCTTTTTTCCGATACAACTGCTTGTGTGTTTGAGCAACTCACCAAAATAATTGCCGATAAAACAATAAATGATATAGTTAATAAATGCTTTTTAGTCATATAAATCTATCTCCTTTCAACTGTACATTAACTCAAAATAAATCATAAATCAAGTAGAATATGAGCCGTAGCACAATATTTGGTAGTATTGATAAAATATCAATATAACTAATTAAGCAATATCAACAATAAAAAAACTACATGGACTGAGTAAGCGGTTCTTCCTCATCCGGAACCTCTTCAATATCTAAATTCAGCATATCATTAAGCTCGGATTGTGCTTCAACCGCCTCGTTATATGCATTCACAAGGCAAGTTCTTACTGCGTCCGACGCTTCTTTGGTGATTGGATTTGCAAACGGAACATATTCAGTTTCGCCTTGTTCATTTGTTACCGCTCTTGACGGCATTGATGCAAAAAGACCGTTTTTACCTTGAATCAATCTAACCCCATGAATAGCAAATGTGTCATTAATTGTTAGTGTAGCATAAGCCTTGGTTTTGCTTTCGTCATTAATCAATCGATCAATTCGTGCTGCAACAGTAGTTGACATAAGTATTCCTCCTTTAATTCATTTCCAAAGGAATAAAGGTACAATACATATCCGACTGCACTTCTTCCTCTGAAATATCTTCAATTTGTTTAAATTTGTCTGCATAAAAATCTGCTTGCTCGTCAGTCAAAGGTTCAAAGTTTTCGTCACCGGTATCACCAACAATGAGAATAGGACCGGCATAAATACTTCGTCCGATTCGCCGATTTCCATCCATCCCAATTAGCTTTGCCTCGTCATTTCCGACAACACAAGCATCATCATCAAACGGATGTGTCAACTCAATCAAGCCTCCGACTGCTGCAACAAGATCCTTATAGTCATTAATGTGCATATTAAGAACAAGCGGTGTATGGTGCGGTGTAATATATACTGCCTTTTCTCCATCCATCTCTTCGCAGAGTGAAGTATCAAAATTATCAAGTTCTTTATATCCAACAGAATCAACATAGAAGCATTTGCTATCTGCATTTGAATCTTCACTATCAAACACCTCAACTACATCACTGACTGATAAGCTGGTACCTTGATAAAGCGGTGGTTTATCACTCTCATTAAGCTTTGCAAACACACCCTCCAAATCTTCTGAATCTAAATCACCAAAATACACTTGTTTATACATGTCGGAATTTACACCGCCATGTTCCTCAGCATAAGAAAATGGTGAGAAGCGTTTTGTATTCTCATCCTTTTCTGCGTTGATTTGATAGATTTTTACTCTCATATATCCTCCTTACATTTGCTGAACCGTTTCCAACGATTCAGACTCCTGCGTTTCTAATTTGCTTTTTGCCCAATCAGGTAACACATCATCTCTTGCTATACCCAAAAAGTCTTGTCGATAGAATGAAGTGTATTCATTATCTTTTAGAAAGATACCATAGATACTTCGACCAAGAGAACTTGGAGAACATCCAAACCCGGCTGTTGCTAAAAACAACTGATTGTCTGGGAATTTGTATTCATCCGCAAGAATAGATGGTTTCAAAATCAATACTTCGCCTGTAAGTTCTTGTCCTGCCATTGATTCGCAATCATCAGCCGAAAACATATGCAACTCATCAAAAGTAATTCGAGTTTTATCAATTAGTGCATTGATTAGAACAGGGTGATTATTTATGAGATATTCATTTCGCAAATTGCTGTCGGGGATAGCAATCAGCTAACTCCAATTTTTGTTTTCCTGTGAATATCTGGCATCCTGCATGGCTCTTTTTATATTACAGGCAAGAATATAACTGACTCGGTCAAAGCCGAACTCGTCAATAATGCTTTTCATGAAATCAGTATTCAGGTGATTATCGACAAAGTTGCAATCAGTTGCATTATGAATAGCGGTTGCACAGCGTGAGTTTTCTAAGTCACTTTGACGCCAAATGTCAACCTCATTACAATGTCTTGCTGTATTAAGAGAACTGCGATAAAGAGGGATTTTGTCCGACATTTTCATATCCTCCTTTTTTCTTTGATCTCTCAACGAGTAAATGAATCAAAGCAGCATCCTGCTCCGCCTCCGGTAGTTGATTCAAAAACTCTGCAAGGGTAATGGTTTCTTTTCCTTCCTTTTCATTTTGACAGTTATCACAAATTTTTTCTTTCTTTATGATAATCTCGTCTTTTGAAAAAGTAAGACTCACAATGCTGTTGGCAGTAATGCCGGTTAAAAAGCGAACTGATCGGGGTATCGTTAATCTGCCTCGGTCATCAATTACCTTATACTGTTTATCCATTTTTAACTTTAACCTCCTCTGTAAATTATTTTTTCAGACAGAATCTTGTCCACATCAATCTCACGATCAAACAAAGAAAATTGGAAGTATGACTTCATTCGTTCCGATGTATCGTAATTTGATATGAGAAGTTCTGAATATTGTTTGCCGCCCTCGTATCGTTGAGCAATATTGTTAATTCGGGTAATACCTTCAATAAGAATTCCCGGTCTTTGATATAGTTCTCTGATTTCAGGACAGTCATTGTATGACAAAAGAAACTTGCCTTGCACATTGCAAAGCGTATTTGCAAGTCTTTCGTGATCGTCCTTTCCAAATCCGCCACCGTCATAATAATCTTCGGTATTGTAATACGGAGGATCACAATAAAAAAAGCTGATTGGTCTGTCATACTGACCTATCAGTTTTTCAAAATCTTTGTTTTCGATAATCGTATTACGGAGTCTTGCATGTGCAGCACGAATTAGGGGAAAGTTCTTCCACATATCGTGTGGTTGACTTCCAAAGCTGTCAACGCCGGATGCATAACTGTATCGAATCAATGAATAATAATATGCTGCTCGCTGACAATCAGACAAATCATCGTCTTTTAAGCGATTCGTCATATATTCAAAATCTGCTCGTGAGTCAAGTGAAAATTCTAACCATTTAATCAATTCTTCCGGCTTTTCCTTAACGCAACGATATAGATTTACTAAATTTTGATTGAAGTCGTTATACACTTCGAATTTGTCAGGTTCTTTATGGAACAAAACCCAACCGCCACCTCCGAACACTTCAATATATCTACCATAGTTAAGGGGTAGGCGTTTAACAATCTCTTCACGCAGAGCCTTTTTTCCGCCTACCCATGACATAAAGCTGTTCATAATATTTAGGGCAAGCTCTGTGTGTTATTTGTTTCTATATGGTCTCGGCACAGTGTTATATTTTCCGTATTTTTTATCGCATTCGTCAACAACTCTTTTATACAGCAAATTTAAATCAACATCGGTTAAAATATGCCAATATTCCGATTTGTGACAAACACGAAAATCGTATATATATCGTCTTGCCGCAGCACACTTTTTTCTTTGCGATTTTGTTTGTGGATTTGGATATCGGTGCAATATTTTTCGTGCCCACCTGTAATCCTCAACAGTAAATGAAATCACACGATTAGCAAGTGCTTCATAGGGTTCCATTACAATCACCATTTTTGCTTAACTCAGCCTGCAGCGATGCATTTTGCTCATTGAGTTTATTCATTCGATTAAGCTGAAAGCAACACATAAAAGCGACTCCGACAGAACCGCCGACCATTACGCCTAAAACAAAACACAACAGATTATTCATCCCATACACATCCCTTCATTTTCACTTTCATCTGGACCTACAATATTAACATAGTCGCTGATAGCCAATAATGCCTCATTGTAGCTTCCGGAATTTGTAACCTTGTCAATCATCTCTTTTGCTTGCTCATCAAGACCGTTTTCTCTAAGAGTACGAGCCGCAATGCCCATAAGATTAAAGATATTGCTGTCTTGACCGATAAGCTCGCAATCCGGTTTTATGACTTCTTGGTTTTCGTTATTAACAACTTCTTCTTTATCAGAAAGTCTGTTGTCAATATAATCTGATAACCAAGTGCCGCCAAACACCTCATGCGTACCGATTCGCCACATGGCAAGCTTAGGAATATTGACATCTGCATTATCAAGTGGAAATAAAAGATTTGTAATTTCACCCGACTTAAACGAGTAGATATCTTCAAATTTGGAATTATTCATAAGAATGTTTCGTTTTGTGAAATCCTCGTTAATTCCTTGAAGCCAATCATTAAGGTCACCACCGCAACCTTGAAGAATTAAGCCTTCTTTATCTTTCATTTTGAGCAAATCCAACTCATTGATTTCCTTAATCATATGTAAGACCACCATCCTTGTTAATATATTCATCTAAAGTATCGAAAGTAGGTATATCACCAGACAGCAAATGCTCAAAATCACTGTCTACACCTAAAAAACTCAAGTCGCTTTCATCAGTAAGTTCAATGTATTCTTTATTGCCAAAGTCAATCTCTTCGGCTGTTACCAATGAGCCGGCATAATTAACAGTCACTTTACGCTCAAGCGTTTGCATTTCACAGTTATCATCGTCATATCGCAAATGATAAAGATGTAATCCTTTGGGAACATCGTCTTCGGTTAATCTTTCATTTGCGAAAAGACCGGGTTTTCCGAATATTTCAACTACGGAATATTCGTCAACACTACTGCAAATGTATTTGTTGCCCGATAAATTGAGAACCAATCCTCGCTCAGCAGGACTCATTTGCCAAATATCAGCCGCAAAATCAACTGCTGACACATCTGTATGAGGCAGTTCTCTCGAAACAACTTTTCCGTTTTGATATGTTTCAGTTCCACAGTTTTCTCCGAAATCCTCATCGGCCCACTTGATTGTGAAAGTCAATTCGGGATAATGTTTTGAAAGATTGCCGATAATTCCTTTAGCCGGTTTCCAGGCTGTTAAAAAATTAAGTTCGTTAGGGTTATCGCTTTTATGGTATTTGTATGCAAGCGAGGTTGTACCCCAATTCTTAATTGTCCAATCATACCAAGTAGCCGAGTTATAATAGTGAATATTTGAAACTGCTGCTATGCCTAAATTCCATATTTCCTTTTTATCTTCTGTCAAGCCATTTGCATATTTCTTCAAATATTCCATGAAATCATCAAAAGTACCCTCACGACTCAAATCCTCGTTTGGTATCTTATCAAGAAAGTCCTTAACAAGAGCAATGCCCTCACGAGTATCTGAACCTTCGGGTATATCCAAATCTTTCGGTATCGGTAAAACCTTTTTAAAATCGATAGAACCTCTGCCAAACGCATCAACCTGAATTGCTTTGAGCATTTCGTCAATCAATTTTTGGTTACCACTGATGGTTAAAATGTTTCGTATATCGTTAGCCATTTAAACCTCCCTTGTTTCTTTCATCAATTATTTTAATTCGCTTTACAAGTGCTTCAACTACATTTACGGTGACCGCATTTCCTGCTTGCTTATACTGTTGGGAATCACTGAATCCTGCCTCTCGTGATTTCAAATACTGTTCATCGGAAAATCCTTGCAGTCTCCAACATTCCATTGGAGTAAGTCTGCGAATAAAACCAACAAAGCATTGAGTATCGGCAACAATAATCAGCAATGCAATTTTGTTCTCCTTTTCGTCAAGTTCCACGAATTCGTGAAGTCTTGCATAGATATCAGAAAACTCATCCGCATTAAATTCACCAACTAAAACAAGCAACGCTGAATGTTCACCCTTATGCTTGCTTACTCCTGCATTTTGTCTTGCTGTGATACATCTTGCAATTTCAGTGAGTTTAGGATCAGCATTCATGTCAACGAAATAGTAGGTTTGTGACGGCGTAGTAGTTAGTGTATGTGCTTCATTCTTTCCTACACGACCTCGCCTCTGTTTTTGCCCTAAGTATGCAATATCAATGCTATCACCGGGTTTAGCGTATTGATAACCAAGCTTTGTGTTGCTGATAACAGGAATTAAGTAAAGTCCTGTTTTTCCGCCAAATCCTCCTGCCGAGCTTGTGAGAGTAATTGATGTACCATCAACGGAGTACACTCTATCACCTTCACTTCCTCGGATGCATCGGACAGTATTTGAAGCAGTTGTTTCAGGGAAAGCAAATATTTCGCCTTGCACTTTTTCTCGATAATAGCAGACAATGTACAATCGCTTTCTTGACTGGGGAACTCCGAAATTTTTGCTGTTATACACTTGCCATGTGACATCGTACCCCAATTCATCCAATGAACTGATGATTTTTTGAAATGTCCTGCCTTGGTCGTGGTTAAGCAATCCGGGTACATTTTCAAGCAGCATATATTTAGGTTTTTTAACGGAAGCGATTCGGGCAATTTCAAAGAACAAGGTTCCTCTTGTGTCTTCAAATCCGCCTCTTTTTCCAGCAATAGAAAAGCTCTGGCAAGGGAATCCTCCGCAAATAAGGTCGATATCGGGAAGTGCATTTGGATTGATTTCTCGTGCATCATTAAAATACAATTCTCCTTTCGTATCATATATTGCCTCGTATGTCTCTTTGGCTTTTTCATCTATTTCGCAAAAGCCGACGCACTCAAATCCACCGACTCTGTCAAGTGCAGATCTAAAGCCACCAATTCCGGAAAACATATCAAGATATTTGATACCCATAAGGCATCAGCCTTATATTTACTTTTATCACCTCACATACTCATTACGGGACCATCAGACTGTTCATCAGCAAGATCGTCTGTAGTTTCTTCTACGCACATAGCATTTTGCTCTTGCTCAATTTCCTGCTCCGTGAGTTTTCTAAAACTATCTTCTTTAGGAACAAGAGCCAATGTTCTGCCGTTATCCCAGTTCATATGGATTGATCCGACATCATCGACAAATTGCACCGTACCTCTTGTGCCGGGTGGAACTGCTTGAGGATCCTCCATAGAGATAAGTTCAAGTCGAGTGCCCTTAGGGTACTGCTCCTTATATCGTTTAGCTTCTCTTTCAAGTTTTAAGAATTCGTTTATTACTAACACCTCCAAATAGTAAAAGGCAACCGACTTGAATCAGTTGCCTTTATCACTTTATTTAGTTTAAATTTAATCCTTTTCTTGCTATTTTTATTGCATCAATAATTATTTTAAAATTCTTGTCACTGTATAATTCTTTATCAATTATATCTTCAAGTAACATTTCGTCACCTAAAATCATACTTTTAGCGAATTGCCATAATTGATGTGAATTAACACTAATACCTCTTATATTTATTTGATTAAAATCTATGTAATTATATTTTATTGAGTTCTTCGAAGCTTCCCATAAAAAGTCATCACTTGTTATTGTATATAAGGCTGATAAGAATTTCCTATTAAAATACGAATTAGATTGTTTTAGTGTTCCAATCTCATTCAAAAATCTTTCTTTATGTTTTTGTCCTGTGAACATATCATCGCCTCCGTATTTAACAGAATAATATATATAATGTAATAAAATAGCAGTAATTCCATTTTGCTTGTATAAAATGCAAAACTGTTGTTTAAATCATTTATTCCTGTCCCGATTTAAAGGAATATTATAAACGGATTTGGTAATCCTCATTGGAATCTAACCAGTCCCATCCAAGCGACCCGCTGCCATAGCGGAAGTATCATTATAAGTTTGCACTTTCATTGCAATCCCTTTCGCACCACTGAAAGAGAAAAGATATTACTGTTATTCGCTCCCTGTAACAGATCATGGCGCAGTAATACTTTTTGCTGAGACGATTTTATACCCCTCATACAAACTAACGTATTTATAATATTGGTATTCTGTTTTATAAAAGGGAATAAACCCTTTCATAAAATAGAAATTTCTGGGATTTATTTTTCGGGGGTATTTTCAAAAATGTTTAAATATTTTAAAAATTTTTTCTTTGCTCCCTCTACAGATTCATATATTGACGAAATATGTTTTCCTTCTTCTAAAGCAATTTCTTTATATGTTTTTCCATCAATATAATATTTTATAAATCTGCTTTTCGGTTGAGGAGAAAGCATATTGATTGCTTTTGCAACATTTGAATTTTCATCAAAGTGTATTTCATCAGCGTTAATTCGCTTTAGTTTATTTGATGTTGCATATTCAATTGGTTGCTCTTTTCTCATACGATGTTTTGCATCATTATTATTAAATGTAGCTACTGTATTTTTATAATCCAACCATTCGTTGCTTGTCAAAATTGTATATTGAGAACTTAAAACTCTTTTAACAATATCTTTGTCAATTTCGAGTAGTGGATTTAAAACTATAATATATGGATTTCCTTGATAATCACGATAGTCATCGCTGATATCATATATTTCTAATATCTTTTTCATATTTCCTCCGATTTTTAAAATGTTGTTAAAAATCGAAGTCTAGGGATATCTTGCAATTGATTGCTGCCATAAACAAAAGAAAGAGTGTACGAATACACTCTTTCTACAAATTATATTTAAATAATAGGATAAAATAAAAACAGCAAATCTATACATAAAAATAAGCATAGATTTGCTGTTCTAAAACGAAAAGTAAAACTGCGAAAGCGTTAAGTTAAAATTCGGAAGTGTTATTAAGCTCAAAAAAATTCGACAATATTGCATTTTTAGTTTACGATTTGTAAAAATGATTATATCATCTTATATAAATGTATATAAATGTAAAAATCAAATAACATTATTGCGTATTTGCCTTACAATTTATCACATTTTTTTTAATTCTATATTATTATTTGGTATCTTGTTCAAAACGGTCTAATAACTCATCTAGTATTTTAAAAGCAAATTGTCTGTCTTTTGGTAATAACTTCATCGCTCTATCGGAAATTTCATTAAGCTTTATTTGTGCTCCTAATTGAGTTTCACAACAAAACATATAATCGAAAGATATGCCTGATAAATTTGAAAACCTTATAAAGAAATCAACGCTTGGTTCTCTTTTACCAGTTTCTATGTGACTCATATATGTGGTATCATATCCCAATAATTCAGCAAATTTTTCTTGAGAGAGCTTTTTCTCTTTGCGATATTCTTTAATAACTTTTCTGTAATAGTCTGTTTCCATATAAGCACCTCTTTCCGATACCTATAGTATAGACAATTTGAGAGTTTTATTTAATTGCCTATTTGTCATTTGTTGACATTTAGTCATTATTTTGTTAATATATAACCAAGTTATGAGGTTTAGTTATGAATCAAAAAATAAAGTTTCTTCGTGAAACATTAGGTTTAACCGAAAAAGAAATATCATCATTTTTAAACATATCTTCATATAAGTATACTTCTTTTGAAAAAACAGCAGCAGATATACCATGTGATATATTAATACTTCTTTCAAGAATCTATGGTGTCAATATAGAATTATTAATTGATAGTAAGTTTAATAATCAGGATTTGTTGTCTGAATTGGAAAAGCAAGGACTTATTGAGGAAAAAGACGCAATAGAAAAGCTAAAGTTAAATCTATTGCAGAGCAATACAAAAATGACATATCGCTCTATTAAAAAAGTTAAGAATGATTATCAGGAAAATATTATTCATTCTTTAAAAAAAATTATTTATAATAGTAGAATGAGTTTGATTGACTTTGCAAAATACATAGATATGAATAGTCAGATTTTAGGTTTAATTCTTCAAAAAAAACGATTTATTGAACTCGATGAGCTTATTGGTATTTCAGAAAAGTTTAAGGTTTCAGTAAATGATATAATCGATGAATAGAGCAAAATGATTTTTTATACTTGTTTATTGAGTTTTGTTTATATATTACCGTTCAATATATAACTATATTGAATTAGTACAAAGGATACGGAGAGAGCTTTATTCGCCCTCTCCGTATTCTTTTAAAATTTAAATTTGTTCATTGCTTCTGGCTCTTTTGGCTGATGAAAAACCATTAGACATGCAGAATTTGAAGTTGATATGCCAATTATTAATGCCAATGCAGCAAATGAACTTCCAAATTTCATTATATAATTTTTAAATTTTTGCATCTTTTATCCTCCCTCCGATTTTACTTAGTATTAATGAAAATGCTATTAGATCTACCCCATAGCAAAATGAAAAACAATATTTATTTGAAATTAATCTATGAAATCCGAATATTTCTAAAACAATGAACACTAAAATTAATATAGTAGCTAAACCTCTACTTATTAATTTAAATCTCTTTTTTTGATTTCCTGAAAATGGTTTGTTGTCATCCTGAATAGGTGATAAGAATATTATAGCAATTGCTCCGATAACCAAGATACTTGTTGAAACTTCAAATACAGTATTGAATTTTTTTATTATTAATATTAGAAATAGATAGCTGGCCAATGACATTAACCCACATTTTAAATAATTATTAGCATGATAACCTCCACAAATTTTTCTAAATGACGAAAACGAAAAAATAAAAATAAACGAAGAAATAAATTCATTAAAAATTATTGAAAGAATAAATAATAAACCATAACTTAAAAGAATCACTATGGTTGCTTCAAAACAAAAATTATATATTTCTTTGTCCTCAGATTTTATAATATTACTATCAATAAATTTATTTGTTATTTTTTTTGCTAATATCTCAATCATTTTTAATCTCTCCATAATAAAAAGCACTATCTATACAATAGTGCTTAAATCTATATAATTTATTATTTATGTAATTTCGTTGATTAAAAATGCAAAAGTGTTAATTTCCTATTATTACATATGATGTAAAAATGTTATTTGAAAATGAGAATTTAGAATATCCATTATATTTTTTTGCTATAAGGGATATACTTTTTAATCCATAACCATGATCTTTTTTATTAATTTTAGATGTTTTTAAATTATTAGAATCTACAGCAGTGTTTTTTATATTTATTATAATATCGTGCTTGTCAACCATAATAGAACCCCATATTTCTTTTTCACTTCTAACCTTCTGACAAGCTTCTATTGCGTTATCAAGAATGTTACCAACTATAACCGCTATTTCAATTTCATTAATGGTGATAGATTCTTTATATTGATATGAAAGATTAACATTTATATTTAATTCATCACACTTGTTTAATTTATTTTCAATTATAGAATCAATTGATGGGTGACCGGTATCAATAATTTTACTCGATTTTTCTATAATATCAATATTACTTTTTAATTGTTCCATAGCATTATCTATTCTACCAACCTTTAACTCAGCAATAGTACCGATACAAATGCTTTTCATATTATGACGCATTTGTCTTATTTCTTCATGAGAAGATTGTAGATTTTCATAATGTTTAGTTTGTTCAGTAATGTTTTCTTTTAGCAATTTCAATTCATATTCAGACTTGGCTAATTTATTTTGATTTCTTATGATTTCAAATGTTATTATATTTGATAAAATTAAAAGTATACTTGCAAATATAAATGTTATCTTTAGTGGATTGTTGTATATAATCCACATTATTTGATACATTAAAAATAATAAAATAATGGTAGTAATTGGTAATATACTTAAGATTAATAAATATTTAGTGCCCAAATTATTAACATTAAACTTCTTTTTACTAATTTTCACAAAAAGAATTATTAAAAAAGTAATGAATTTTGATAGTAGAATACCTAATGAATATATTTGCGGTTCAGAATTAAGATTCGCAAAATTTTTTGAACTTACAATCATTAATATTCCACTTACAAGCATTTCACCAGCAACGCCTATAATTATATATGTCACAGACAAAATCAACTTAATATATTGTTTTGATTTAAAAATTTGGCTTATTAAAAAAACCATTATTATTGAACATAATAATAAAATTGATCCTTGAAATAAAAAAGATATTATAATTTGATAAATCGAGATAATAGTATAAATGCATATAATTTGATTTTGATTTTTTATTCTTTTATCTGAAAAGGAGCTAATAAATATATTCGCAGAATATACTTCAAGCAATGCACCTAGAATTAAAGATATATATTTAATTACCATTAGAATCTCCTATTAATATATTCAGAATATGCCTCTTTAGTTTTTAACCTTTTGCGTACACTCATCAAAACAGATGCTCCGTTTTTCATACGGATTTCACTTTCACCAAAATCTTTTATATGTAGCATATTAACAACAAATCCCTGATGAGATTTTACAAAGCCGTGTACTTTAAGAAAGTTATACATTTCATCAATTTTACCAACCACTTCATAACTTTCGCCATTAAACAAATGAAAAACTAAGTGCCTGTTGTATCCTTCAATATAACATATATCTTTTATTTCAAGATTAACTGAATCATTCTGCCATTTAATAGGGATACATTTATGTATTTCAGTATACTTCTTGATAATTCTCTGAAATGTTTTATTGAATTCAATTTTATCTATTGGTTTCCTCAAAAAGTTTAAAGGTTCTGTTTCAAAACAGGAAAATACATAGTCCGGATGATTAGTAATGTATACGATTATCAGAGCAGGGAACTCGCTGCGTAAATATTTAGCTAACTCAATTCCATTCAAATCACCGAGCTCAATATCTAAAAACAAGATATCCGGTTCATTTTTTAGGCAGAACGAAACTAACTCTTTAGCAGAATTAAAAGTTTCAATTACTCCTTCAGAGTTTTCATCAAAATTTGATAATATATATTCTTTAACTATTTCGCAATATCTTTGCTCATCATCACAAACTAATATTCTCATATTTCACCATAAATATTTATAATTTGATAATATTATATCAAATTATTTTAAAATATTAAATAGCAAATTCATATTCGTTAAGGAAACATACATATTGGTTAAAATATAAAAATCCTTTATGTAAAAAGCATAAAGGATTTTTATAAAATGTTATTATAAATAGCTATCAACTAATTTAATTATAGATTCAATTGTTGAAAACTTTTCTAAAACCATATCAGAATCATCAAATTCAAATTTATAATTGTTTTCAATGTCGATTATTAAACTTATTAAAGAAAGCGAATCTAATCCTATGTCAAATAAATTTTGATTCAATGTGATATTAGAATTTAATTGCATATATTTTTTTAATTCATTGACCAAATATTTCTCGATGTTCTCGTTCATACTTTATTTTTATTATTCCTTTCTAATTAATTCTTGTATTTTATTATTGGTTAATGAAGATATCCAACGTTCCAAACCTACTCCTATACAACCAGTAACAATTGTATTATTTTTATCAAATTGAAATGTCTTACTAAAGTGAAATCCATGATAATTAATTGAACCTATTGATAATTTTTCACCATTCACATTAATAATCATTTCCATCTTTTGTTTGTTAACCAATTGTAATTTCTTTTTTATAGTATTTTCTCTGCTTGGATAAAACGGATCAGATGCAGCTTCAAGTTTTATATTTAATCCGATACTATTACCGTATTCAACAATTAAGCTTCCTATAATATTTAGTTTACTCATTACATCATCAGCAGTACCAACAACAACAATTTCACGAACTGTAAAATCAATCAATCTTGTTTGTCCGTCAGTTTCTTTATCTTCATTTCTATACACCCTAGCCCTTGTTGTAAAAATTCCATTATCTATTTGCTGTTCTCCAAACATTGGATAAAAGTGCAAGCATGCCGAAGGAGTTAACAACATATTATCATATTTATTTTGTTCTATTAAAGGTTTTATTCCAATTATTTGATGGGGAAATGAATCAAAATATCCTATTTTTTCTAATACATTTTTATTGATTATTGCGGGAATATGTATATCAGTAGGATTCATTTTTTCTATTAGTTTATAAATATCATTATCAATTCGCTTTATTGCTTGAGCTTGCTCTCCAATAAAACAAATATATTCTTTACTATTCATATTATCTCCTTGTTTTTATATTATTGTTTAGGATTATTCTATAAAATCCATATTTTTAATTACATTATTTTTTAGTTCAAAATCAAAAGCTCTTTGATATATGTTGATTGGCCAGGTCTTTAATTTACCACTCTTTGTCATATAAACATCTATGTCATTCTCTATGACATTATTATCATTACAGTATTTTTGTAAGTTATCATCAATTAGAAAACTTGAAAACGCATTAATTGTTTTTAAACAATAAATAATTTGATTTTTTATTTCATATTTTTCAGAATATTTTAATATTTTTGTTTTTTCAGTATTATCCATACTTGATAAAAGTAATATAATATCAATTATTCTAAATAGTTTTAATTCATTTGTTGGTTCACCAAGTACATAATCTGAAAATACAAACCTTGTCGTCTCATTATAATAATGGCAACATAAATGAAGGAACATGAATACTTTATTAAGTATTCTACAATTTAAGTTTCTATCAAGATAAGAATTTTTTATTAGATCATTAAATGGTATTTGTTTATTTTCAAATCCTTTCCATTGGAATAAAAAATTCAAATCTATATTTATTGGTATACCATTTAATAATTTAACCATATTAACGGTTTCATGTTTGTACATTTTACTAAATATAATATCATTTTTTTTTGCTGATTCTATTTTATTAATATTTTTAAAATAATATCCTTGCGTATATCCTTCTTTTTTTAGTATTTCTTCCGCTAAAGAAATTTGTGCGAAATCTATAATTAGGTCTATATCTTTAAACTTTCTAATTACAGGAAATGGATAAATTGAATTGAGTGACATACCTTTAATCAAAATAAATTTAATATTGTTTTGATTAAAAACTCTTGTTAAATCATTTAAAATAATTCTATAATTTAGATAATTATTACATTCACAATTAAGTTCTGATAGAAGCAAATTTTTTAATTTATTATCATAATTATAAAAATAATTAAGCATTAATAAGTCAATTTTATGATAATTATATTTAGAATATTTATCATAATCATTGAAATCAATATTATTTTTTTGAGTTATTTCATATAACACATTTTGTAGAATATTAAATTCCATAGTATCTCTCCTTTAATATATTATTAAATAAAATTGATACAATTCTTAGAAATTATTTAATAATAATTTATATATGTAATTTATATATGATTTTTTGGGGAAAGCGATATCAATAAATCTATATTATATGATAATTCCTTATCTATATGGGTTTACTTTTGCTATATGCGTTTCATCATTGTTAATTTGAAAATCCTTATTTAAGTAATTAACAATATTTATAGGATATTTATCTAAATCTTTTTCCAAATCATTTTCATACATCAACTGAAGAAAACTCGTCTTAACAGCGTCATAAAAACTAGTTTCTGCAACATCATAATTATTAATTAAATAATTTTTAAATGAGTCTAAAATAAATCTACTAATGCAGTTGTCATATTCTAATAAAAACGAACATATATTTTTGTCGTGCTGCATATCAATATCTTGAACTGCAAATCCTATTACTGAATCGCTTGACACAACAACATTTATATTTTGTCTATGAAAATTATAAGGTTGAATAAATTTTTTATCAGAAATAATATAAAATTTTATAAATATTTCTAACATAGGCTTAATAAAATTATTTATTGTATAAATTAATATGTTTTGCATAGAAAACGCTTGATATAAGTAATCGAAAATAGTTTCATTATTAATTTTATAAAACAACGCATATAGTGGGAACATTTTTATAGTAGCATTTCCTTTTCGTACTATCAATGTTCGGTCATTATTTATATTTTCGAATGCAATGTCAGGTAAAACCCATAGTTTCTTGTCATGACATAATTTAATTTCGTTAAGTTGTTCAGCCACTTTAGACGCATTTATTCGGTCAGTACTTCTTGTCAAATATCGAATACTACTTGAAATTTTCATAGGAACATCGACTTTATAAAAGTAATCCATGTTATTAAAGAACGTTCTATGAGAACCAGAAAATATATATGCCTTACAATATCTTATTTGATCATCACTTTTTAAACATAAAGGATGAATTGGAACTTCATTATTGAAAATTTTTTTAACAATTTTATTTTTAGAATTATGTCTTATAAAAAATAGATTTAATTTTAAATTATTTTCAATTCTATATTGTTGTGGCAATTGATTTCTAAACATTAAAACATATTCTTTGAGTTCTTCTTCTCTACATATCATTCGACAAGTTATACCATAAAACATAGTATTAGAATATTCAAATAAATCACGAATGCTTTTCACATTTTCTGTTAAAAACATTTTAATGTTTTTATTAAAATCGCACTCGCTCATATATGCTTTTTTAATTTCTGATAATAATTCTACATCAAGATTATTATCATTTAGTATTTTTAAAAATGCTTCTTCAGAACAATTTCCCAGTAGTTCTATTTCTTTAAAACAATTAATACTATAATTAAAAATGTGTCCAGAAACACTTATTATTTTATCGTCTTTAATACAAAATTGTATTGCACCCATATTTAAAAGTTGTTTAACAGCTAACAAATAGTATTTATTCATTTTTATTTATTTCCTCTCCAAGATATAAAGAAGAAAATGTTATAGTAGTTTCTAATCTATTACTAAATATACCAAGTTCTTCTAAATCAAAAAATATGTCATGTTCTTTTTCAGTAAAATCGCTATTCATTAATGCCTTTCTAATATGTTTTAATCTTTTTATATATTTGTTTTCAAAAAAGAACCCACTACATAAATAGTTAATTCTATCATTCATTAATCTTATAAATTCACATGATGTATTACAGTGAACATTTACTAAATGTTCGTATTCCTTTAATACAAGATAAAAATTTGAGAATGGAATTGCCTCGCTTGATTTGATAAAAGAATCAAAATCCTCTTTTCCCAATAATACCATTAACTCTCTTATCATAGCATAATTATCATCTGATGAATGGAATAAAGAAAAGGCTTGATTAATTGCTTGTTTTCGTATCTGAGAATCGTTACATAATTTGCTGTTTGAATTACCTTTACAATTTAATACATCTTCAATAATATTACTTGATCCCTCAGCAAAGCACAAAAGCATAGGATGGGAAAATCTTTCTCTAATAAAAGGCCATCCAATAGAAGGTATTTGCCTGTTATGAAAAGAACTTTGATTAACATGTATTCCTTGTTTTATATTGTGATATCTATAAAAATTAATTAATTCCAGCTCTGTGAGTTTTGGTATGTATACTAATTTGATACTACTAATATTTAATTTAGAAAGGATTTTATAAATTTCATTAATTTTACCACAAAAAAAGGCTTCATAAGTTATAATGAAAAGTCCGTTTTGTTTAAAACAGTCAAATAGCCTTTCTATATTATCAATTTCTTTATAAATAAATTCTTCATTTTCTAAGTATTTGTTTTTTATGATTTTTGAAAGGTTTTTTTCATTTTCCATTTAATTCTACCTCAAGTTCATATATGGATTCTTCGATGACATTAATTATCGTTAATAATTCATGTTTTTTTATAATAAATGGGGGTGCAAACGATAAATGACTATATATTTTATTCTCAAAAAAGTATTGGCTTGATAGTATATGTACACCCTTTTTTAAGCATTTCGATTTTATCAATTGAGCATAATTGCAAGATTCATCAGGAATAAAGTTTATACTATACCAAAGTCCTTTTCCAAATACACCAGAAACAATTCTTTTTTTTCTGATAGAATTGAAATAATCATCAATTGTTTGACTGTTTTTTCGTATATTAGTTATTATATTTGTATTCTGAATAATATTTATTGCTTCAAAAGCAACTGCACAGGCGATTGGATTACCATTATATGTGTTTCCTAGCAAATTTGTAGAACTATAATCCAAATCATAAATGATATTTTCTCTTACTAATGCAACACCTATATTAGCATAACCAACTCCTAGTCCTTTTGATAAGCAAATAATATCTGGTGTAATGTCTTTATAGTGATTATACGCAAATGGTTCACCTGTTCTGCCTATTGATGTTGTAATCTCATCTAAAATTAGAATTGTATTCGTTTCTTTACAAAAATAATTAATTGTTTTAATGTATTCATTGCTGTATTTTATAAAACCTAAGGCGTTAGAACCCATTGGATCAATAATCAAAGAATGATATTTCTTACTTCTTAGCAATTTGACTATTTCATTAACAAAAACGCAGTTACTACATTTTTTATTAAGGCACTTATTACAATTTGGTATTTTTAAAAAATCATTTTTAGGTAAAATATTTTTATAAAACTTTTTTTGATTAGTTCCAGAAACAGATAATGCTCCTAAAGAAGAACCATGATAACTTCCTTCAAAAGACAAACATTTATTTCTCTTACTTTCATGTATAAGATTAGCTAATCTCAATGAGAATTCGATTGTTTCACTTCCGCTTGAACAAAAATAACATTTATAATCTCGAAGTTTTGAAATTTCTAGAAGTTTATCTGCCAGTTTTCTTTGTATTTCTACATTTGCAAATGAGTTATGACAATATGGGATCAATCTAGCTTGTTTTTCCATTGCATGGATTAAAATTTCTTGTGAATATCCTAAATTCACATTTATAACATTTGATGATGCATCTAAAATAATATTTCCGTGTTCATTAATAAAGCTAATGTTATCCGCAGCTAATATTAGTTCTTTTTTTTGTAAATCCCTTTCAAGTATATTATTCATTTTCTTTACCCAATAATTTTTCTTGTTTATTATATAAATCCATGTTTTGTAATTCAAAAACTTCTTCTAAGCTTGCAATTGAAGATTCAATATTCTCAGTAGTTCCGTCACTTATTATTCTATCGTACATTTTTTCTATAGCAGTAATAGAACATCTCAATTGATGATTGGCATATATAATTCCTTTTATCCCCATTTTATGAGCATCGTTTACTGTAAATTTGAAAAATGTTGTTGGAATTACAATTACGGGTACTTTTTTATTCCAATATTTCATGAAACATTCTATATCATCAATATCTTTTTTCTTTGAATGGACTACAATTGCATCAACCCCTGATTCGACACACATTTCTGCTCTCTCTATAACTTGTTCAACATTTAAACCGGCAATAAAGCCTTCCATTCGTGCAACAATACTGAAATCATTATTTTGCTTTGAGTAAGTCGCTGCTTTTAAATTCTGTTTAAAAATATTGATATCCAGTAATTTTTGTTTTGTGTTGTGAAAACTATTCTTTTTTGGGAATACTTTATCTTCTATACACATACCTGAAGCACCTGCTCTTTGTAATTGTTTAGAAACAAAAATAATATTATGAAAATCTCCAAACCCACTATCTCCATCAACCAATATTTCCATTCCGGTATTATAACTTATGTAGTTACAAGCGTCTATTAATTTACTTACTGGTAGAATGTTTGTATCCGGCACTCCATATGAAGCAGATAATTCTAAACCGCTTAGCCAAACACCATCGAAACCCTTCTTTTTAGCCAATTGGGCGCCTAATGCATTATGTACACCCGCATACAAATTTACATCTTTGTTATATAAGTTCATTTTAATCTCCATTCTGCCGCTAATCGATAGCACAAATAGAAATAAAAGAATGTGCTGTAACAGCGGCTAAATTTTTGCATAATTTAATTGAGAAAAAGCAAACTGTAACGAATGATAGATGGAGTCGTAGAAACCTTCCGTATTTAAACAGCCTTTTAATTAGTGTTGGAGTCATCATTTCAAGTGCAAATTAGTGTCGCAAAAAATTTGAACGCTAAGGATTGTTTTACCACCTGTTAAAAATATGTGATGATTTAGTAATTGATTCTATAGTTGAAAAGTACAATGGATTGATTGCACTTCTCTGTATGGTTCCGTGTATCAATCGCAAATTTGCCATTACTATCATATTTGAAATATGTTATAGCTTACTTCATCTAAATGTCTTTGTTGTTGGGTTGTTCTTACTTCCGGCAACAACGAATTTGCAGATAAAAGGAAATCTGTTAGAAACACAAGAACTAGTATTTATCTCAAGCCTGCACTTGTCAAAATTGTCATGCTGCTATTAAGTCTAAAATTCTTATTATCGTATCAAATACTATAGAATTGCTAATTACCGTGATAAAAAATATACTGTCATTACAAGAATGATTTTGACTACAATATTTCAAATGCTTTCTATCGGTGAGATCTGGAAGCCTACTGACCTTTGCAAAGTAGATATGCCCAAAGACCTTAAACAAAAATAAATCAATCAGGCTCTTGATTTTCTTAAATTACAAGATATATCTGTTACTTAATTTAATCTTTTTCAACTCACTAAAATTACTTTTTCTTTAGGACTTTATTTTTGTACGATTGTTATCGCTTGCTTTTCTTTCGTTCACACTATACTCCAATCAACATTATATTAATTTTATCATTTTTTCTTTTTAAAAACATTTCGCTTAAAGAATTGTACTCGGATTCTTTTTGATAATTTACTTTCAACAATTTAGGGACAGTTAACGACAGTTGGCCCATGATTCTTTGTACGGGATTATCTTCATTAACACCGCCTCTGCACGATATTAAAACATCGATATTAATGCTATATGGAATTGCTAAAGAGGCCATGGAATTAAGTATATTTCCAAATCCAGAACTTTGAATTACGACCAGATATTTTCTATTTGACAAACTGGCACCAATAGCAAAATTTATTGCATCATCTTCACGTGGAACAATTATTACTTGTTCTTTTGAAATAGCACTATATATATTTGAAATTTTCTTACAAGGGACAGATACAATACCATCATATCCAAATGTAGAAATTATTTCATTCCAACAACTCAATATACTGCCTCCCTTGCATTTAGAATATTTTCAATAATATTGTTCACACCTATTTTATATGTTTTTTTCAATTCACTAATATTACCCGACTCAGTAAAATCATTTATTGATAAAGAATTAATCAATGGACAATTAATTGCTCTAAATATAATATTGTAAATACTTGCTAAATAATAATTATCTTCTACTATTAAAACTTGATTATATATAGAAGTATCAAATTCTTTTATATATTTACATAAGTCTTTATCAATAGTAGTTATTATTAAAACTTCCACATCAATATCATAGTATTGCTTAAGTATTTCGCTTGCTGAAAGAGCATCATTTACACAGTTTCCACTTGTAATTATTAAAACATCTTTATTTTCACTTTTTGTATAAATATCAAAATATAATTGATGAATAAATCTATAATCATCTATATAATCATAAAATTTCGCCAAGTGTATATATTTTGGACCATCAATCTCAAAAACTGAATCAATACACTTTTTAGCACTTTGTATGTTATAAGGAATAAAAATTTTAAAATTACACATATACATTAATCCTAAAGAAATTAAGCCATGATGAGAGCCACCCTCATATTCAGAAGTCAATCCAGCATAATGACCAATTATTGTAACATCAAGGTTTTGTCTAGAACACAATTGATATATAAAATCAAGGGCTCTTAAACAAACCATATTACAAAACGCGTTAACAATTACTTTTTCTCCATTTAGCGATAATCCACATGCAATTCCAATCATGTTTTGTTCTGCTATTCCAACATTAATAAAAGTTATGTTAGGTTTGTTTTTTAAAAGATTTGTTTTTGTCGATCTTGAACAATCAGCGTCTAGAACATAGCAGTTTAACTTTTGAGCTTTATTAACGATTTCTTCCATTAGTTGAACTCTTAAATCAATTTTCATACTTATGAATTATCTCCTTATATTTTTTACAATCGCTTACACTATGCCAATCAACAGCATTTTCAAATTCGTTAATCCCTTTTCCTTTAATGGTATTGCAAATAATACATTTGGGTTTGTTGTTTGTAACTATTTCACCAAAACATCGAACCAATGCTTCAACATCATGTCCATCGACAGAAAATGTTTCCCATCCAAAAGAAATAAACTTGTCTTCAATAGAATCAAGTGACAAAATACTATTAACTTTATCGTCTAATTGAAATCCATTATTATCAACTATTACTATTAAATTATCTAATTTATGATGTGATGAGAATAAAATTGCCTCCCAATTTGAGCCTTCTTGAAGTTCTCCATCCCCTACCAATACATATACTTTCTTTTCATCTTTTTTATTTTTATGATATATAGCCATACCACAGCCTACTGATATACCCATGCCCAAAGAACCCGTACTACAATCAATAGCTTCTAATTTCGTTTTTTCAGGATGTCCTTGAAGTCTTGAACCTATTTGCCTATATGTATACAATTCATTATCACTAATAATGCCCAACCTATTTAATACACAATATAAAGTTGGTGCAGCATGCCCTTTTGATAAAATAAAGTTATTTCTATTTCTATAGTATATATTGTTTTTAGTAATATCAATAAAATTTAAAAATAGTGTATAGATAATTTCAAAACATGATAATGTTCCACCGGGGTGTCCTGTACAAGTTGATGCAATCATATTTAATGCTTTTTTCTTGTCCGAGTTGCAAATATTTATAATTTCATCATTTTTGTACTTTGGTATTCCATTCATTATTCTCATCCTTAATAATATTCTTGTATTCTTGAATTATTTTTTCTAATAATTCATTTGTTTTATATTGAACATGGTCGACTTGCGATATCTTAGTAATTCCTAGTGATGTACCAGTTGTAAATACTGCATTCGCATCATATAATTCAGTACGACATATATTTTTTTCTTCAACCACCAAGTGCATGTTATTTGCAATTGAAATAATAGTATCTCTTGTAATTCCTTTTAATACACCTGATGAAATTGGAGGTGTAATAATTTTATTTTCAGAAATAATAAAAATATTTGAACGGGAAGATTCAGTTACATATCCATCTGTATTTAAAAAGATTACATCACTAAAGCCACAATCAATTGCTTTTTGTACAGCTATTCTAAAATATGCATAGGTTGCATTTGTTTTAATAGAAGCTGGCATCATTCCATTAATGCATTTTTGATAATCGGATATCATTAACTTGTCATTATTTTTCAAGTACATATTTTGTACATCTAATAAATATATAACTATTGAAGCTTTTTTATCAGTTAAAAAACTTGCTTCTTTATCATAAAAGGCAAGCAATCGTAATCCCATTGTTTTATTAATTTTCGCATTTTTTATAAGATTTAAGCAATCTTCCCTTATGGATATTTCATCTTGTTCTGTTTTTAATCCTAAATGCTTACAACTTAATAAAAATCGTTCAATATGTTCATTCAATCGAAAAATCAAAATTGTATCATTAATACACTCAACATTAATAGCATCAAAAACTAATAACCCATATCTTATTGATGGCGATTTTATTGATATTCCAAAATCCTCACAATCAATCAATTCTCTATTTAAAATGTACATATTATTCTTCACTCCTAATGAAATAATTGCATTTGCTAATTCTGTCGCCCTTATATACTCCGCCAACTTTTATATAATCTAATTTTAAAGATTTTGCAATTTGGGCTACGATTATTTCTTCTGTTTCACTAGTTCTTTGAGAAGCTATCATTTTAATATTTTGTTCTTCACAATATGCTATTGTTTTTAAACAATCTGAAATAAATCCTACTTGGTCTGGTTTAATAACAACAGCATTAATATATCCTTTTTGACTACACAAAGTTACACGTTCTATATTTGTTGCTGTCAAATCATCACCAGATATAATTATATTTTTGTTGCACTTTTTCAGTAAATGATTCCAACCTTCTAAATCAGTATCAGAAAAAGCATCTTCTAAATAAGTAATATCGTGCTGTTCAATTAGCGTATTATAATAGTTTTGTAATTCTTGAGTAGATAAGTATAAATCTTTCTCTATAAAATCACAATAGTATACATTTTCCCCATTTTGATTTACATGTCTATCACTCATAGCCATATCTAAACCAATTGAATATGTATTTATAACATCAAATGTTGTTATTTCATGTAATATTTTTTCTACAAAACTAATTGCATTTTCTAATGTATTAAAATTTGGTGTCAATGCCCCTTGAGGACCAGAATCACATATATAACTATTCTTCCAAAGTGCTTGTTTGATTTTTTTTGATATATAAGAAACATTACAAATATTTTCAAAGTTATTTATATCTATTTTAGGTACTAATAGTATTTCAATACCGCTTAATCTACTTTGTTCAGATTTATGTCCGTCAATAATATTAAATATTAACTTTGTTTTTTTGTTATTCATTTTATAATTAAAATTTGACAAATAGCTTTCTACAGTAATTCTTTTTTCATAAGCACAAATTTTTAATCCTGCATATGATAATGAAGTAATTAAATTCCCCCCTAATTTTTCAAAACTTTTGTTGGTTTTTATATAATTATCAAATTCAAATATGTCTTTAAAGGTTTTTCCAATGAAGAAATTTGAACAAAAATCATTAAAATATTTAACATCATCTGATAAACTGCAGTTTTGCTTAATTTCAAACATCCCTTTTGTCGAACCTGTTGGAGAAGAACCCAAAATAGTCTTTATTTTATTAATTATAAAAACTACTTCGCTCGTTTTTTCCCCACTTGAATTAAAAATCACCCTTGCCTTACAATTTGTTATCATTCCTATACTCCTTTGTAAAATTATTTTTTATTTCAATGGTATCAAGTTTTACCCTATCTAAATTTTTCATAAATGGAATAACTTTTACGATTGTAACATTAATACCATTGTTATTATTATTTAAGCATGCTCTTAATTCTAAATTATTAGAGCATTCTTTAATTTTTTCTAAACCTACAGATGAAAAAAATTTTTGATAATCCAAATAATCATTTATTTTCTGTCCACCAGTTGTATTAAATCCACCATTATCTATAATGTAAAAATTAATATTATTTTTTTCAAAATATTTTAATAATAACATTGATTGTAAATTCATCTTAAATGCACCATCACCAATTATCACTGAAATTTTTTCATGATTATTATAAGTGAAACCAAACGCCATACTGATAATTCCACCCATATTGCCCAAGCAATAAAATATATCATTTCTTTTAGTAATGTGAAAAACTTCTTTACTTAAATTTCCCAAACTTACAATAATTGGCTTTCCTTTATAAAAGTTGCATATTTGCTTTACACTTTCAATTTCATTCATTACTAATTACCTCATTTCTATTGATTTATTACAAAAATTATTGTATTATTTATAAAAATACTGAAAGGAATTTAAATATGAAAATTTTAATATTAACTGGCGGAGCAAGCCCAGAACGTGATGTTTCTCTTGTGTCTGCATCAAAAATTGCAAAAGCTTTAATAAATAAAGGACATTCCGTTTATATACTTGATTTATTATTTGGAATAAATGATTTATCGTCAATAAAATTCACAAATTTATTATCTGATATTCCAGAATATCAAGTAAAACAAGATGCTACTCTTTTAATGGATGATTGTAAATGTCAAATTGGTACAAATATTGTTGAAAGTTGTAAACTTGCTGATGTTGTGTTCTTAGCATTACATGGAGATATTGGTGAGAACGGTAAAATTCAGTCATTATTAGAACTTTATAAGATTAAACATACTGGTTCAAATTATTCATCTTGTTTATTAACAATGGATAAACATTTAGCAAAAACAATTGTAGCATATAACAATATTAACACAGCTAAATGGTGTATAAATCAAAATAATAAAAAAATAGAATATCCTTGTGTAATTAAACCAGTTAACGGTGGCTCTAGTTTAGGCGTATCTATTGTCAACAATGATTACGAAAAGGACTTAGCGTTAAAACTATCCTCAAAGTATGATTGTAATATAATGATTGAAGAATTAATTGAGGGGAGAGAGTTTTCTGTTGGCATTTTGAATAATAAACCTCTTCCGGTGATTGAAATAGAACCAAAAAATGGTTTTTATGATTATAAGAATAAATATCAGGCTGGATTAACTATTGAAACTTGTCCTGCTGTTTTATCAAAAGGACTAACAGAAAAAATGCAAAATATTGCTTTAGAAATTCATAATTTATTCAACTTGAACTACTATTCAAGAACAGACTTTATTTTAGATAAAAACAATAATATTTATTTCCTTGAAGTTAATACTTTACCGGGAATGACACAAACAAGTCTATTGCCGCAAGAAGCTTTTGCACAAGGCATTTCTTATGAAGACTTATGCGACGGTATTGTAAAAAATGCTATTTAGTAAATCCTACAGACTATAGTAATATAATATCAATTAAATCTATATGTTTATTTGATATTTATCATAATGTTGATTAAACATTCAATAGTGTTTTTTGAAGTATAATTGCTTTTCATTATATAAAGTTGAAAATATATTTAATTTATATTTAGATTACGAATTTGAATTATACTGATTGATTTGTTTATGAATTAAAATAACTAGGGTATGAAATTTTTATATAGATAGAATTAAATAATATTAACTCTATTATGGGTTCAAAATAGTTATAGACTGATACTGAATCATAACCACTAGTTAAATGTAATAGTAAAATAAAGGTAGACACATGAAAAACCACCATGTATCTACCTTTTTCTTATGCTAAAATATAGTAGGAGGTATAAATTATGAAAAAAGGACAAAAAATCGAAAATGTACAAAGGAACAAAAATTAGAAATCATAGGTAAGCATCTAAACGAACATATTTCTGTACGAACGCTTGAAAAAGAATATGATGCAGACAGAAGTATGATATGTCATTGGCTGAAAGATTATGGAGAATACGGCGAGCCTCATCATATCCGAATACATCAACTTCTACAACAACTATCGTATTCAAACTAAAACAAAACTGACTCCGCTTGAAAAACGAAATCAGTTTGTTGCTTAAAATTTAATTTTCTACTTCAAGTAGGCTCTTTTTGTACTGTCTGTACAAGCTGGGGCAGTTCACGTGGGGCTGTCCTTTTTTTGCTTACTTATTCTTGTTACTCGTGAGCGGGTCTATCTACTCTTTGATTGATATTTGGTCATTTGCAAAATCTTCTTCAAGCTGATTTTGTATGTATTTTTCTATTACTTTCTTATTTCGAACGACTGTATCAACATAGTATCCCATACACTAGAAATGTCGGTTGCCATACTTATACCGCAGATTCGCATGTTGGTCGAAAATCATCAATGTACTTTTTCCCTTGAGATATCCCATAAATTGTGCTACACTTAGATACGGAGGTATTGACACCAAAAGGTGTATGTGGTCTTTGCACGCTTCTGCTTCTATGATTTCCACATCTTTCTGTTCGCACAATTTACGGATGATCTCTCCTATGTTTTTCTTTATCTTTCCGTATATCTCTTTTCTGTGATACTTTGGTGCGAACACGATGTGATACTGACACCTGTATGTTGAATGCGACAATGTTTTTATTTCGTTGTTTTCATTCTTTCTTATCATGTTTTTAACCTCCTGTATTTTAGTAATGTGGATGCCAAACCGTTTCTATTATACAGTGAGGTTATTTTTTCGCCAACAATATCGCCTTGCATTAAGCTCGGCGAGTTTATTTTTACTAAAGCTTTTTATTTCCTCCAGTTTAACCGGGGAGGTTATTCTTTGCTGAAGAGACAATTATAAATCCCTTGTTTTTTTATGTACTGAACAAGGGCTTTATACTGCATTTAGTGAGTGTATCTAACAAGTATAAAATTAACAAATTTATTGAGCGTTTTTAGAAAATGGAGACTTCATGTTTTTTAAGACATCAATTATAATTGTTTGCTGCCGTATTTCAATATCTATCATTTTGTTAAATATATGATTTATTGAAACTTGTTGTGGTTTTGTATTATATTTTGCACAAAGCAACAAATTTTCGTATGACTCTTTCACTAATTTATTTTGTTTTTCTATTATATCTTGGCAGCATCCTATTCGTTCTAAAACTAGTTTAATTACTTTTTTATGTTCATATAAATTTCTGATTTCTTGTAAATATAATTTATTGTTGCTAGGACTTGCATTATTGTCATATATGTTTATATGTTCCTTTTTAAATGATTTAATAAATAGTCTAATGCCGTTTGCATCATTATGTAAGAATAATCTATTATAAAATGAGACTATTTTTGGATTGTAGAATTGTTTTAATTTTCTTAACAGTTGTTCATTTGAAATGCATTTTTCTGAATAAGTAGGGTTAATTTTTAATGAGTGATTTTGTAATTTACGAGGCCTAAATCGTGTGAATGATTTAGGAACTTTTTTTATAGAAGCAATAAGATCGTAATATTTAACTTTTATTGTCCCATAATATTCTCCAATGCCCTTTTTATTTATGTATCCACAACAATAAAATTCATTCTTTAAATCATCATATCCATAAACCAACCAATCATGACATCGGTCCCAATCCCATTGTATTTCTGGTATGCCTAAGTATTTTTCATTTAAATTAACCATCAAATAGAAGTTATTATCAATTTTATTTTTTATTTGACCAATACTAACAGTTCTTAACTTAATATCGTATTTAGTAATGAATCTGTGTTTTTCTACATATCCACTGCCACAAAAATCAATGTGTCCACCTTTATAACTATAATAATGTAAATGAAAGAATTCGTTTATTAATATGTCACTAATATCAAATCCATTAGCTTCCAAAACACCAAGATAAAATGCGTTATATGGATAAGTTTTTATAAATGGATCAGTATTAAGTGGTAATACCTTTTTTGTTAACATTGTTTTCATCATCCTTTTAATTTAAGTAATATTCAGCTTGAGCATTCCATAGTTTTGCATACTTACCATTTAACTTTATTAGATTTTGGTGTGTTCCTATTTCAACAAGTTCTGCTTTGTCAAATACGGCAATATTATCACAGAAAGCGCAACTTGATAATCTGTGAGATATGTATATTGCAGTTTTATTTTCTACAAAAGAATTAAATTTTGAGTACACTGAGCTTTCAGCAATAGGATCCATAGAAGCAGTCGGTTCATCTAAAATCACAATTGGTGCATCCTTATACAATGCTCTTGTAAGAGCAAGTTTTTGAGCTTCTCCTCCTGAAATTTCCACGCCATTTTCTTCTAAATCTTTGTAAAGATAAGTGTTTTCCTTATTCACCATTTTCAGAATACGCTCTTTAATATCCGCTTTTTCAAATGAGTAATATAGCTTAGCTTTATCATAATCATCGCTAGCCGCAATATTTTGAGCCACGGTAAGTGAAAAGATTTTATAATCTTGAAATACAGCAGAATATAGTCTAATAATGCTGTCTTTTGTATATTCTTTTATATTAGTACCATTAATATATATTGCACCCTCAGAAACATCATATAATCGACATAACAATTTTATAAATGTCGTTTTTCCACTACCATTTTTACCTACTATTGCACAATGCTCACCGCCATTTATTTTTATACTTACATTTTTCAATGCATATGTTTCACAATTAGGATACTTAAATGATACATTTTTAAATTCAATATCAAAACGGTCATTTAAATCCAATTCTTTTGTTCCATATGTCATATCATCCTGAGTATTTAATATTTCAAAATAGTAATTAACAAGTGGACTTATTTTTTCAGTCTGACCGAATGTCCATGCCATTTTCATGACACCTTTAACAATTTGCATAAATGAACCGCAGTACAATACCAATGAGCCAACACTAAACAACCCTAAGAGCCCTTTCACGCTAATGAATAAATACACTCCGAATCCAACTAAAGATGCCAAAATTGCTACGATGGAGCTGGAGCGAGCACACTGTAAAGCTGTTTTTTTCATTATGTTTTCGCCATCTGTAACTATTTTACTAGTAGCGATATCATCTATAATGTTTTGTTCTTTGTATAATCGTATTTCTTTTCCTGTTTTATAATCTGAAAACAAATTTAAAAAGTAATAATAAATTTTATTAAGAGTCGCATATTGGTTTTCTGATTCAAATTGGTGTTTATTCATTTTTAACGCAATAAATAAGATTATTAATGCCATGACAATTACAGAAATAATCACACTGAAAAGAAATATAGGCTTTTCAAAAAAGGTTTTACCGGTAGAAATAAATCCAATCTTAAATAAAGGGAAAATTAAAATTATTGACAATATGATGGTAACCATTCCGAAAATAAAATCTCTAATAATATATGCAAATTGTGTGAATGCAGAATAAACTCGTTCTTGAGATTCAGAATGCTTATGTATTAATTCTTTAAAATTACTATCTTCGAGTTTTGAATATTCAATTTTATATAATTTTTCAGCAATATTTTTCAACTCATTATTATACATCAACGTTTTATGAACGAATTGAATGTCACCTATATAATTGTTCATGAATAATAGAATTAAATTTATAATTAGAGCCAATCCAATATTTAATATAATTGTATGTACTTCAGCGTTATAGTTAAGTAAATCAATAATCCTTGAAGTAAACCAAATGTTAATAAAAGGCATAACAGCCGTTATTATTGCAATAAATATTGAACTCGGAATAGTATTTTTTTCTAATTTCTGCATTTCCTTAAATGCCAATACTATTGATTTAGATTTATTCATAATTTGCATTCATCTCCTTATAATAATAACTTTGTGATTGATACATTCTATAATAAGCACCCTTTAATGCCATTAATTCTTCATGTGTTCCTGATTCAGTTATTCTTCCATTTGAAATGAACAATATTCTGTCGCAAAATACTGTTGAAGATAAACGATGTGAAATAAAAAAGGAAATTTTATCTTTAGTTATTTCATTATATTTTTTATACAGTTCTCCTTCGGCAATAGGATCAAGTGCCGCTGTCGGCTCATCTAAAATTAGTATAGGAGCATTTCTGTATATTGCTTTTGCCAGTAACAATTTTTGTTTTTCTCCTCCTGAGAATTCAACGGCTTCTTTATAAATATCTTTAATCATTAAAGTGTTTTCTTTATCCTTTAATGACTCGATTTTTTCTAATATTCCAGCTTTTTCAAATGAAGAGTACAATTTCTCTTTATCATATTTTTGGGATGCACTTATGTTTTCCGCTATTGATATAGGCATAAAAAAGTAATCCTGAAATACAACGGAAAATAAATCAAAGTAACTATCTTTTGAATATAAAGAAATATCTTTGCTGTTTACAAAAATGGAGCCTTCGGTTGCGTTGTATAATCCGCAAAGCAATTTGATAATAGTAGTCTTTCCTGCACCGTTTTCTCCTATAATCGCAATATTTTCACCTTTATTTATTTTGAAAGAAACATTATTGAGCGTATTATGATTTGAACTCGGATATTTAAATGATACATTGTTAAATTCTATAGATTCTACGGAGTTGAGATAAATTTTATCATTATTTTCATTTATTTCTTTTTCTTCAAGATATTCTCTATACAAGCCACAAGATTTACAACAATATTCCATTCTTGATATAGAACCAACTAATTTTACAATCCAATTTGAAAATCCTGAAATTATTCCAAAGTAAAATATAAAATCGGAAACATTTATTTTTCTGTTGTAGGTTAAATATACAAGATAAGAATAAGCAACCAATTCTCTTACAAAATTCAATATTGCTCTGACACTGCTTACTTTAAAACTCTGTGGACCGTATTGTTTAGTTATTTTTTCTAAATTGGATATTATTTTTGCAAGTGTATATGTAAAGTAATCTTCAAAATTATATAGTTTTATATCTTTTGAAGCAGATGTATCTTTACTTAAATTATAGAAATAGTAGAATTTTACTGTTGCTCTGCTTCTTGTTTTATTAATAACCAATTCTTTATCATGCAAAAATCTCAAAAGAAAGAATTCTATAGCACAGCTAATAAGAATAATTAAAATCATAAATATATTTATTCTGTAGAGTAATGTCATTGAAGTAATTACACCTACAACACAAACGAAGATTTGCCCCAGATTATCTATAAATGATGCGGCAGGGGAATAGCTGCTTCTGTAAAATTCTGTCGCTTGTTTATTTTTCTTTCGTCCTTCAAGACTTTCAATATCAATATAATCCATATATAGGTTTTTTCTAAATGCAATCATTGAATATCGCATTCGTATAATATTAGAACTTCCTTTTAAAAGTTCTTGCATAAAAGGATCTAACCATGTAATTAGAGTAATTAATAGACTCAACAGAGCAATAATTAATACAAGTTTATTAATTGTTACACCATCTGTAATACAATCAATCATAGCTTTAGGAATATATGCTGTTATAATTGGTTGTAAAACAAGTGCAGGAACTTTTATTATAAAATAGATTAAGCTTTTTCTGTCCCAAGTTAGCCAATTCTTGATCATATATTTAAAGTTATCCATAATTACATCCTCCATTTTATGGCTTGTGTGTTTTTAAAATAAATTTCAATATTTTTCTTTCATCTTTATTTTCTGTTTTCAATTTTTGATAGATTGTATTTAATGTTTTTTTGTTTCCATTTTGATTGTATTTAAATGACAATAATAAAATCTTATACGTTTCGGTTACTATAGTCCCATATTGAGCTATAGTAACTTTATCTATATTCATTCTTTTTAAACACAAAAGAACATTTTGCCTGAATTCATATATGATTCTTATATTCTGAATGTAAATTGTTTTTCGTTTGTTTTTTACGACATTTACTTTTTTGATTTTTCTAAGTAATTTATTCAATGAATATATTCCAGCAACTGGATGCCAATATCCATCTCTTGCAGAATGTTTTGGGAAGAACATTCTTTTTACATTGTTATACAAAGTTTCCGGCGTTACTTCTTTTTCTTCCCAATTGGTATTTATTTTAATAAAATGACTTCTGAAATATGAAGGTGAAGGTTTAATATATCTTGGCAGAACTTTTCTAAAAGACGTTTCTATTTCTAAGTAACCCAATTTAATTATTCCCATTGTTTCACCACGTCCTGCACCGATATAACTTGAACAATAAAATTGCATTGATGAATCATCATATCCATAAATAAGCCAATCGTGACAATAATCCCATGTAGCATGAACACTTTCATTTTGAAAATATTTTTGATTTAGCATAAGGATTGCATAGTATCCATTATCAATACGATCTTTTATTGTCTCTATAATGTTATTTGTTTCAGGAAACTCAATTGACTTAAATCTATTAAATTCAAACATGCCGCTATTTCTAAAATCAATTTTATGTACTTTGCATTTTTTAAAATAATATAATTCCAAAAAATCATTTAATATGACATCAGTATAATCAATATTATTTGCTTCAAGAATTCCGAAATAAAAAGCATTATACGGATACGTAAGCATCATTTTTGGTATTTTATACGGTAATATTTTTTGTGACATATTTAACCCACCTAAAAATATTTAATTATTAATAAAGTATCATAAGATGGCAATTATATTGTTTTTTGTGCAATTATGTTGATGATTTCTGCGATAAAGAAATTGTTGTGGTTATATAAAGTAAAAAGAGATCTCTATCTGGCAGAGAACTCTTGATAAATCAACTTTTATTATTTGTTTATTGAGTATTGTTTATATATTATCGTTCAGTATATAACTACTATGTTCATATACAGTACTATGTTGAATTAAAATTATATATTTGCTAAAATAGTTTTGAGATAATATGCTTGTTTAATTAGAAGTATTTATGGAGTTATATATGTATTGGACATTTGAAGAGTTAAGACAACTTGGTTTCGGTTTTGTATCGGGAAGCACAAATCAGAAATTCAAAACTATACTTAATGAAAATAATATAAAGAAAATTGAAAAGCAGCATTTGCCAAAAGGTATAGCTAATAGTTTTAAGAATGGTGAATATAACACATATATCACAACAAACGAGATTGTGTTATATAGAGTTTATGGGTTGACTCCTTCAGGACAAGCCGGAGCCAAGCAGTTTGGTGCGTTTGCAACTACTGAATTTGCAGAATCTCGTATTGATGTCAAGATGCGGCTTGCATTAAATCCACAGTGGAAGAATGCTTTATATATTGAAGAAAAGATAGTTGTTCCTAAAAATGTGATTTTGAATATTGGGATTGTTGCGCCTGTCAAATTATTGTCGAGCACTATTCTTGAGGGTGGTGCGGATCAGGTTCTACTGCCGGAAAATTGGTCTGAGAAGTGGGTAGTAGGATATCGTTTTGTTACATCAGAACCATTAATGGATTATCCAGAATACACTACGGAGAAACCCAATGAAATTAGGCTTAAGTAGTTTTTATGTTTATAATTCAAAAAAAATCAGTATTGAAATAAATAAAAAATGTGTACATCTTAATTCGGCAAGATGTACACATTTTATGATATATTGTTTGATAATAAAGTATTATATTTGATATAAAAGTTTGTCTTTATAAAAGATTTTCAAATTGTATCTTTATCCAATATGGAATACTTTCAATATTCTGTTTTAGTAAACTTCTTATTTCTCTATTTATATCATTATCGTCAATATCTGAAATATCAAATTCACTAAAAATATGTTCATTGAGATATAAGGATGTTTCTCTTGGTATTCCCATTTCAATTAGTTTTCTTGTTACGAGATCAAAAGCTCCACATTGCATACAAGTCAGAAAAATGCTTTCTGGATTTTTTATATCGAAGATAGGTTTTAATAAAATAGGGACATGAAAAGATACAGTATTTTGTAATATTTCAATTGTTCCCTCGATTTCCTCAGGATCATCATACTTTTTGTTATCTAATATTTCATATAATGATGTTCCTTTTGCCCATTTCATACATAAATTTTTCAACAATCCTCTTCCAGGTCCTTTTTGTAGTTGAGGAGCTATATGTTTATTATACATATAATTTGTGGATTCGTTATCTCTTAAGAACTTTAACATTCTATCTAATTTTGCTGTAGCACCACGCTCCGTTGGAGTAGAAGGGACATCTTCCGTATAATTATTGTAAATTTCTTCCAAAACAAATGGATCCCAATATCTATTTTTCAAACATATTTCTTTTGGTATTGATAAATTATTCAATTTATAGATTATAGCTGCTACTTGATCTTTTGATAAATCAATTCCGACATTACTCATTTTTTCAAAAGACTCTTCACCATATCTTAAAACAGACTGTCTAATATACGAAACCAAATATCCATATTTTTGCATACTAATATCTACTGGCTTTTCAGTATTTATAACATCTATTATATCGGTTTTATACTCATCAAACTTTTTTTCATAACCAGATGGTAATTCCATATTTACATCTTCAAATAAACTTGTTTGTTCATATCCATCTGTTTCTTCAAAAGCTGATTCATCCATTACAAAAGTTCTACCAATAAAATCTTTAAGAAGTCGACCAGCGCGTCCTCTTAAATTTGCCATTTCGTAATTTGAAAGTTCAGCAACATTATTTGTTCTTCTAGTATATAAATGTGGATTTCTTATTATGATATTTTGAGCTGGCATATTAACACCCTGCATTAATGTAGTAGTACAAACAACTGTACCAATCCACTTTTTTGAAATTGCTTTTTCAATGGTGCTTCTAACATGCATTGGTAATTTACCATGATGATATGCAACACCATTTTTTAAACTTTCACACATCGAATAGTTTGCGTTTATTGTATCTCTAAAATAATCAACTAAATCCTCAATTGGTTTCTCTGAATTAAAACCTGAAATGTTTGTTGCAATTTTTCTGGCATAATTAGATGTTGGTGCAAAAATTATATTTTGTTCTTCTTTACCGACACAATCAATAAAATTTTGTAAATATCTATAATAACATTCATCATAATTATTCTCTCCATATCCTATGATAGATGTGGAATCTTTAATTTCTTCGCAAATTGGTTTTTTAGTTAAAATACAGTATTGTTTAAAATAGTATTTTCCTTCTGCTTTTTTTATACTATATGTCAAATTTAAAACAGGGCTAATTTCTGTAACAATTTCTTCAGTTTCAAAACCAAATATTGATTCACCAACATTATCTATTTCTTGAATTCTCGGTCCAGACAAGATTACTTGTTTAAGATTTTCTTTATATCTAAATTCCGTTAGAGTGTCAAAAAGAACTTTAGCTCTTTCTTCAGTAGAATCAGTAATTCTTTCAATATTTTGTATTTCATCAACTACTAATACTAAATTATTGTTGAATACATTTTCTGCTGATGAAAATGCTGATATTGCTTTTTCTTGTGTCAAAACATAAATATGTATTTGTTCATTGTTGTTTTCTTGAATATATGAATTAGAAATTGTAAAATTCTCTATGCCAATTTCTTTCAACATTTGATTAAAATCTTCTGTTACTTGATTCATTAAACATAATGTTGGAACAATGTATACAATATCAAAAATACTTTTTGTTAACTTCTCAACTAATTTTAATAGAATGACGAAGGATTTTCCGGCAGATGTTGGTGCAGAAATGCCTATACTTTTTCTTTGCTCAATGCTATTCCATATTTGCATTTGAAAGTCTGTAAGTAAAAATTTTTTATCATTTACTTGAACTTCATTATTATTTTGATTCAAAGTGGTTGTAATTTCATCAATTAGACTATTCAAATGAGAAAAACTTATGTTGTTCTTATCAAATTTTTGGTCAACAATAATGGCAGATGTAGGATACCCAATCCTAGATAAGAATTTAATAATAACATCTTTTAAATTGAATTTTTCTTTATCAGCATGATTCCATAACAATGCAATTATGGTTACCACAAAATTCACACTGTGTTTTTCCATTGAAGTTAAATAATCAAGACACCTTATTGTATTGTAAATCAATTCATCGGTCACTTGATATTCTTTATCTGAAAAACCTAGTTTTTGAGCCATTAAATAATAATCAATTTTTAACCATTCGTTTAAAATGTTTTCTTTAAAGTTATCCATATTCTCCACAATTAGATTTTATTTTGAAATTCTGTTGCTAATTCTTCTAATTTCCATACAGGAAACACTATGTAATTTATCCTACTTAGAATAGGATGGGTTTCTATATTTATTTTTGAATTATCAAAATTTTTAAATCTATCCTCTATAATTCTCTCGATTTGATTATATATACTATCATCACTTAAAACATTTATTTTTTTATTTTCATTGTACATTACTAAACAAACAAGTTCTAAATGCGGATTATCGATTGTATTGTTTAAATAACTTTCAGCAATTTCATCAAGTTCTGGAGATAAAAAATCTTCATGAACATACAAATTCAATTCTTTACTCAAATTTTCATAAGTATTCAAAATACTATCTAATGATTTCTTAAATGCTGAATTAAACTGATAATCACTAGTATATACTTTTGCTTCTCCTAAAACAAAAACATTCTTATCGTCGTCTTTTCGATAATGGATTGCATCTGCACCAAATCTTTCCATCTCAGAAGATGTTGTGATTTTCATTTTTCTTATTAGTGGTGTTGCTTTCATAAATTTCTGTATAAAATGAAATAGTAATAATTCACCCATTTGGCCTTGACTGAGTAGTTTATCACATTCATTGTTACCTCTAAATTTTTCTTTTGCTTTTCTTTGAACAGCAGAACTAGCTGCAGCACGGCTTTTTCCGTTTTGCATCTCTTTTTTGAGAAGTTCCTGATATTTTTCAGAATCATACACCCAATCCACTATTGTATCATAAAGTTCATTAATAAACTCTGTGCGCAATTCTCGAATATCTTGATAAGCTATATTTGCACCAATATGAGTATCTTTATTTGGAATAATATCAAAATTTTGTTGTATTATGTGGATGTTATTAAATAATGCATCATTATTGATTAATTTAGATTCAATGTCGGCTTTTGTTAACATATTGATTGTATCCTCAGCAAAAATTAATATGGAAAGTAAAACAATTCAAATTAATTATATAACAAAAAAGAGTTTCTTTCAACATATTATTGTGATCTGAAATTATAGTGATATTAAAGTTCAATTTAATTTTACTTTTTCATATTTATTTTGAACATTAAGAATATCTTCATAGCATAATTCAATCCATTTGTTATATTCTTTATCAAAATTGTTATCAGGTTTTTCATTCAAATATGAAAATTGTTCTAATCGTGCGTGTAGGTATTCAGCATATAAATTACTAAGAATTGCAAAAGGCATATCTTGATATTTATCAACGCTCCTTTTTCTTTCCTTTACAGCTTGCTTCATAGTTGTTTTCCAACTATCATCTTCTAATCCTAAACAATTGAGTAAGTATTGATTTCTTGCTTTATTATATAAAGCGTAATCATCCCAAATATAATCTCTCATTAATTTGAAATTTAACTTATTTTTATATTCAGTCAATTTTAAAACCTTATCAAACCATTCTATTGCATGTTTGATATTTTTAACTATTTCGTTAGAATCTTCTATTTTTAATATTTTAAATTCTTCACGATCATTTTTAGACAAAATATTAAAATAATCTTTATTTAATGATTTAGCAATTTGTTTACATGCAGTTTTTAAACTAGATAATCCTAAATAATCATACAGTAAACAAAGAAGCATTTTGTTTTTTATTAAATTTGGTTCACTTTCTATAATTTTAGATAATTCGTATAATTCATCATTTATATCTTCAGGTTCAGAGTTTATTGAATACTCATATTCTGTTCCGCTCATCATTTTATGATAACTAAACACTTCCTTTAAGATTAGTATGGCAATTTGATATGATTTAAAATCCTTTCTTGAGTTTTGTTCACTATTTATTCTTTCAAGTTCACTCACATATTTTCCCCAACATTCGTTATTATCTAAATATACAAATATGACTGTTCTATCAATTATAAACTGCAACCTTTTTCCTATACTATTTGGATCTATTTTTTCATACTCCTGCTTAAAGAAATTATTTATACTCCTTTTATCTGCTTTTTTAAGTTCTTTTTTATTGTTCTCTGGAATAATTGAAATAAAACCAGGAGCATATTTTTCATCTAATAAAGGATTATCACTATAAATGATTTTTAAGTATTTTTTATAAAACTCTTTCCAATTTGTATCAAATAATTTTTTGAAATTTTCCTCATTGTAGTCTGGGCTATCAATTAAGATATTATTTAATAATTCACATATGCCTTCTTTATTGAATGCAGTATTTTGATAATGAAATAAAGGGGATTCTTTTGGAATTTCATTTGAATCTACTCTAATAATGCAAACAAAATTTTCTGGATTCCCTTTAGATATTGCCCCTGCTTCAAAATTAATCCATGGCGCAAAAACATTTTCTTTGGTAATAAAGAAAATACCTTTTGTACTTTGTTGAAGTGCTTCTTGAATTTTAGGTTCCCATAATTCGCCGATTTTAATATTTTTACTAGAAAACCATGCCTCAATTTTAAATGTATTGTAGAACCAATCGTAAAAGGTAGAAGCTATTTGTTTGCTTTTCTCACCACTCCAACTTATAAAAATTTTATTTTCCATTTCAAACCCTCCTGTTATATTTTTTGCATTAAATAGCATAAATTTGTAGATATGTCAATACAATATGCAAAAGTGCACAAAAAACCTACAAAAATGTATATATTAAAACGATCTTACAATACATAAGTATATAAAAATGCAAACAGTAACAAAAATTTTTAATAAAGTTCATCAAGGATAGGATAATCAAAAACTTTAAAATTAATTTCAAAAAAAGATTGACACGTGTCGAATACGTGTGTATAATTATATTGAAAAATATGGGAAACGTAAATTATAGAAAGGAGATTGTCCAATGTTTTATAGAATGGATTATTAAATAATTTAAGAAAGGAGAAACCTGATATGAAAACACAGGAATTAATTTCGATTGCTGTTAAAGCAGGTTGTGAGGTTATTGAATATGATAATCATTATTGTCTTAAAAAAGATTTTAGTGCCAACATAGTCATAACCGTGCCTAAAGTGTCTGACCTTGTTGTGCAGCTGGTTGAAAAGATTAAAGAATTATTAGGTATATAAACTAATGTTCTTGTACGAGGTGGGATTTCCCATTTCCCACCTTTTTCAAGAGTCCTGTGTTAATAGATATCAAATAAAATATATAAATTTGTTTTACAAAGGAGGGTATGATGATGAAAGAAAAAAATTTTATAAGTTATTTTGCAGTATTTAGTATAAATGAAGATCAAAAATATTTTGTGGATTTTCCAGATTTACAAGGCTGTTATACTCAAGGTGATTCATTGGAAGAAGCAATTTGTAATGCTCATGAAGCTTTAGCAATTTATTATCAAGAAAGATTAGTAGAGTTACCACCAGCATCAGATTTTAGTTCAATTTGTAAAAAATATACAGATTCTATTATTCAATTAATTGTTCTTGATACAAATAAATGTATTGTAAAATCATTACGAACTGTAAAGAAAACATTAACAATACCAGAATGGCTAAATGGATTATCTGAGAAATATAAAGTTAATTTTTCACAAATACTAAAAAATGCATTAATTTGTTATTTAAAAAACCTCAATTCAATTACTGAACAGGATAAGAGAATGTTAGAGGAATAGTGCTTTTATAATAAAGTTGTTTAATAGTAAAGAGGACCTTGAAAATTAAACAACGACAAAATAATTTTTATCCTGGCTCAGGACGAACGCTGGCGGCGTGCCTAACACATGCAAGTCGAACGAAGCTTGACGAACGATTCTTCGGATGAATTCTGATATGACTGAGTGGCGGACGGGTGAGTAACGCGTGAGCAACCTGCCCTTCAGAGGGGGATAGTGTCTGGAAACGGACAGTAATACCGCATAATGTACATTGATGGCATCTTCGATGTACCAAAGCTTTTGCGCTGAAGGATGGGCTCGCGTCTGATTAGATAGTTGGTGAGGTAACGGCTCACCAAGTCGACGATCAGTAGCCGGACTGAGAGGTTGAACGGCCACATTGGGACTG